>Ga0209389_1000006_pt1 | contig 231635 bp, 205 predicted proteins | sample CowpearedBW_FD_187526 | JGI IMG/M metagenome (GOLD analysis project Ga0209389, IMG submission 187526) | Root nodule microbial communities of legume samples collected from California, USA - Cow pea red BW (SPAdes) (version 2) | ecosystem: Host-associated > Plants > Roots > Nodule | place: USA... | reverse complement strand
TGACCCGGCGTTTCAGCTACGACGTCGGTGGCCATCTCACACGACTGGATGAGATTGGCTATGGCGAAAATGCCGAGCGGCCCGAGCGCCATACGCTGTTCGAGCGTGATGCCATTGGCCGTTTGGTCGCCAAGCTCAATAGCGATGCGCGGCAAGACTTCGTCTACGACGACGGCGACCGGTTGCTGAGCATCGAGCGCCAACCGACCGGGATCGGCAAGCAGCTTGGGATCACGGAAGAAAAGCTTGAGTACACCTACGATCTGCTCGGCCGTCTGACCAAAGAAATCAGCCCTGCCGGCACGCTCGGCTACGAGTACGACCCACTCAGCAACCTGACCACGCTGACCCTCCCGGATGGGCGCAAGGTCAATCACCTTTATTACGGCAGTGGCCACCTGCACCAGTTGAACCTGGACGGCCAGGTCATCAGTGACATGGAGCGCGATGACCTGCACCGCGAGGTGTACCGGACCCAGGGCAAGCTCACCAGTTGCTTCGGTTATGACGCCATGGGGCGCAAGGCCTGGCAGTTTGCCTCGACCTTGCCGGCCGACAAGCTCTCGCAGGTGCACAACACCGGCATCAATACCTCGTTGCTGGTCGAGCACGCCTACAACCCGATCCACCGCCGTTACCAGTACGACCCGGCGGGTGAACTGGTGCGTACGCTGGACAAGCTGCGTGGCGAGATCAAGTACGAGTACGAAGCCAACGGCCAATTGCGCAGTCGCGATACCGGCTCGTTGATCGGCAGCGAGGAATTCCGCTACGACCCGGCAGCCAACCGCCTGGACTTCAATGCGCGGCAGTTCGACAAGGTCAAGGACAACCGGATCAAACAGTGGCGGGATCAGGAGTACCGCTACGACCCGTGGGGCAATCTGGTCGAGAAGCGCTCGGGGCACAGCAAGCTGCAGCACTTCAGCTATGACTGTGAGAACCGGCTGGTGCGGGCGGAGACGTTGGTCAATGGCAAGCTGGAAAGCCAAGGCGAGTATCGTTACGACAGCTTGGGGAGGCGAATAGCCAAGCAGGCTGAAATCAATGGCGAGGTCGAGCAGAAGCGCTTCCTCTGGCAGGGGCTGAGGATGCTGCGGGAGGAAACGCCTGGGCAGAGCATCCTGTACCTGTACGAGCCGGGTAGCTATGCGCCATTGGCGCGGGTTGATCAGGTTGAAGGGGAAGGGCAGAAGGTCTATTACTTCCATACGGACCAGATTGGTACGCCGCTGGAGCTGACGGACAGTGACGGCAAAATCGTTTGGCAGGCGACGTATCGTTCTTGGGGGGAGATAGAGCAGCTGACGGTCAACCAAGTTATGCAGCACATGCGCTTTCAAGGTCAATACTGTGATCTTGAGACAGGGCTGCATTACAATGCTTATAGATATTATGATCCACAAGTTGGCCGTTTCGTAACGCAAGACCCGTTGAGTATCGACGGCGGAATGAATCTCTATGGGTATGCTCTAAATCCGATCCTATGGTTGGATCCACTTGGGCTATCCTGCGGGTCCGATGCGAAAAAACTTGCAGACAGCCTCGGTAGTAAACCAGTAGGTGGAGGGCAGTATGACGCGCATCACATCATAATGTCCAACTCAAAAGACGCCAGAATGATAGCTTTGAGAAAGCAAATGAAAGAACTGGGGATCGATATCAATAACAGGAAAAACGGCATCTGGTTGCCAAATACAGAATCTGCTAGAGTTCCCGGAACACTAACGACGCCACATAAGGGGGCTGGCATACATGGAAATGCCTACAAGCAACATGTGTATGATACATTGGCTGGCAGAACAACTAAGAAAGATTTTTTGAGTGGACTCGCAGAGCTCAAAGAGCAATTAAATAGCGGTAAAACTTTTGCTGTTAGGAGGTAGTCGTGATTCCTGATAAATTTAAAGGTTTGGTTGAAATTTTAAAATCTAAGCTTGATATGGATCTTTCTGAAAGTGCGGGCGTGCAGCGCATAATAAGTGAAGAAGTAAAATGGTCTAGGGGGCCAAGTTTTTCTATATTGCCTTATGGTCTGGAATTGGCCGGGGTGACTCCGTCTCCCATTCTCAACTCTGAGCCAAAGAATAAAAAAAATTGCTTTAAGTTCTATTGCTCTGAGTCGTATGGTTTTTATAGGTCTGATATATATGGTGTGAACGCGACAGTGATAGAAACTGAGATATATCAGATGGAGGGGCAATCTACTTATTCAATCCGTTTTGACGATGACGGAGAGGCTATTAGGGCGTCTGGGGTTGTATTTGAGAATGGAGTACCAAATATATCATGCCGCCTGGAGGACGATGGTGAATATTGGTGCTATGAGTATAGGTGTGAAGCAGCAAGGATAACATCAATGATTGTATATGCTAGCAATAGCGCTCCTAGCACAGAGATATTCATTGAGCGAAATGGCGAAAACGTGGTTGGCTTATATTTTTGCAGTAAAGATTCAAAAGTGTATATCTACAAGGTTTAGTTGTTGGGTTGATGCGTGACTATTTGTTGTGTCTCAAATATGGAGTGCTATATTCACAAGGTTTTTTGTTGACCAATCTTATTGAGCTTGCATTGGCGATGTCTGGTCGTGAATGCCTGCTGGAATATATTAAATTGTGTAGAGTCCCAAATGCAAAAATATACTGATCAAATAATCAAGTTGACAGGTCTTGGGTAGCGCTGTCTGTCGCCATGGTTGGTTTTGTTTGAATTTGCTAATATTGTATTTTGCAGGTGTCCGTAGTTCTTTAATAACATGTTAGGTAGTATTTTGGGGCGAAAGCCCCGATGTCTCTATAAATCGTCAATTCAGAAATTGCGTCTTTCATAGGAAGGGCGCCACCTCTTTGGCAGCACTGGCACAGGTCTGCACCGAAGGTGGCCACTACCGCTGGCAAACCCTGGGCGACAAGCCGCGCGTGGTCGAACACTGGACCAGCGACGGCGAGCACTACCACTTCCGCTACGACCTCGATAGCCGCACCAGCTGGGCCACCGACGTGCTCGGCCGCGAGCTGCAAGTGCAGTACAACGCCGACCACCGCGTGGTCGCCAGCCGCGACTATGGCGGCGAGCGTTACGCCATCGAGCTGGACGAACACGGCAATATGGTTGGCCTGACCTTGCCGGACGGTAACCGCCTGCAATTCAAGTACGACGAATTCTCCCGCTTGCTCGAAGAGACCGACCCGCTCGGCCGCAGGACCACCTACGAGTATCACCACCTGACCACACTGGTGACCCAGGTCAGCTACCCGGATGGCAGCACTTGGCGAGCGCGCTACGACGACAAGGGCAACCTGCTCGCCGAATTCGATGCCCTCGGCCAGATGACCGAGTACCTGAACAGCGATGACGGCCTGCCGCACACCATCATCGATGCGACCTACAAGTCCAAGTACCTGTGGTGGAACACCCTGGCCCAGGTCGAGCGCTACCAGGACTGCTCAGGCAAGAGTACGTACTACCGCTATGACGAACGCCAGCACCTGGTCGCGGTAACAGACGCGCTGAACCAGACCACCACGCTGGAGCGCAAGCCCGACGGCGAAGTGCTGCGCATCAGCCACCCGGACGGCACCACGGAAAGCTTCACCTACAACGTCTACGGTCAGGTGCTCAGCCACACCGACGGCAAGGGCCAGACCACCCGCCTGATGCGCACGGCCCGTGGCCTGCCGAGCAGCCGCCAGGATGCCAAGGGCCAACGGGTTCGCTACGAGTACGACAAGGCCGCCTGACCGCACTATTCAACGAAAACAACGCCACGTACAGCTTTACCTACGACTCCAACTCCACACCCATTCCGCTTTTCCCCCCGACTGGTTCCGCTGGGCGGAACCACATTCGTTTGTGATCCCGCGTCACTCGCGCTTATCTGTGAGCCAAGCACGACCTGCCTCACCTGTCGTGACCTGAAGGCGAACAACAAGAACGGGAAACCACCCGCGCGAGGAGACTCCACATGTCCCGACATCAGCATATCCAGGCCTGGCTCGCCGACGTGGCCAGCGACCTGCACGCGATCCGTCACGATATCCACGCTCACCCGGAACTGGGCTTTGAAGAAAGCCGCACCTCGGCATTGGTCGCCCGACTGCTGGAGGCATGGGGCTATGAAGTGCACACCGGTATCGGCAAGACCGGCGTGGTCGGCGTGCTGCGCAACGGCAGCAGCCCCCGCCGGCTGGGCCTGCGCGCCGACATGGACGCGCTGCCCATCCACGAAGCAACGGGCGCGGCATACAGCAGCCAGCACCCAGGCTGCATGCACGCCTGTGGTCATGACGGGCACACCACCATGCTGCTTGGCGCCGCACGCTACCTGGCGGCCACCCGGCAGTTCGACGGCACGCTGACACTGATCTTCCAGCCGGCCGAGGAGGGCCAGGGCGGGGCCGAGGCGATGCTGGCCGACGGCCTGCTGGAGCGCTTCCCATGTGATGCGCTATTTGGCATGCACAACATGCCAGGGCTGCCGGCCGGGCACCTGGGGTTTCGTGAGGGGCCGATGATGGCTTCGCAAGACCTGCTGACGGTGACCCTGGACGGGGTGGGTGGCCATGGCTCGATGCCGCACCTGACCGTCGACCCGCTGGTGGCGGCTGCCAGTGTGGTGATGGCGCTGCAAACCGTGGTGGCGCGCAATATCGATGCGCAGGAGGCGGCAGTGGTCACCGTCGGCGCGTTGCAGGCCGGCGAAGCGGCCAACGTGATCCCGCAACAGGCGCTGTTGCGCCTTAGCCTGCGCGCGCTGAACGCCGAGGTGCGGGCGCAGGCCCTTGAGCGGGTGCGGGCAATCATCGTCAGTCAAGCCGAGAGCTTTGGCTGCCGCGCAAGCATCGAGCACCGCCCGGCCTACCCGGTGCTGGTCAACCATGCCGCTGAAAACGCCTTTGCCACCCAGGTAGGGGTCGAGTTGCTGGGCGCCCAGGCAGTGGATGGCAACACCCGCAAGCTGATGGGCAGCGAAGACTTCGCCTGGATGCTGCAGCGCTGCCCGGGGGCCTACCTGTTCATCGGCAATGGTGTATCGCGGCCGATGGTGCACAACCCGGCCTACGACTTCAACGACGACATCCTGCTGACCGGCGCCGCCTATTGGGGCGCGCTGGCAGAGCGCTGGTTGGCACCTGCCTGATTGTCCCTTTTTGACCACTGCCGCTGGAACCCGGGCGCGACTGCGCCTGGGCGATCACCCAATCATTGTGTGGAGTGTTCCCTATGCAGACTTCGAGCACCGGCGTGTCGCGTACCCGGCAAGTGGTGGCCGCCGTTATCGGCAACGCCCTGGAATGGTATGACTTTATCGTGTATGGCTTTCTGGCCAGCATCATCGCCCGGCAGTTCTTCCCGTCCGACGACGCGTACGCCTCGCTGCTGATGGCCCTTGCCACCTTCGGCGTCGGGTTTTTCATGCGCCCTGTGGGCGGCGTGCTGCTGGGCATGTATTCCGACCGCAAGGGCCGCAAGGCGGCCATGCAGATGATCATCCGCCTGATGACCGTGTCCATCGCCATGATCGCCTTCGCGCCCGACTACCTGGCCATCGGCATGGCTGCGCCGCTGCTGATCGTGGTGGCGCGCATGCTGCAGGGCTTTGCCACCGGTGGTGAATACGCCAGCGCCACGGCGTTTCTGGTGGAAAGCGCGCCTGCCCACCGCAAGGGCCTTTATGGTTCGTGGCAATTGGTAGGGCAGTGCCTGGCGGTGTTTTCCGGGGCGGCAATGGTGGCGTTGGTTACCCACCTGTGCTCGCCTGAGGCGCTGGACAGCTGGGGCTGGCGCATCCCGTTCGTGCTGGGCCTGCTGATCGGGCCGGTCGGGCTGTGGATTCGCAAGCATATGGAGGAGCCTGAGGCGTTTGTCGAGGCGCGTCGCCATGCCAAGGGCCAGTCGCCCAGCCTGTGGCAGGTGCTGCGTGAACACCGGCGCAGCCTGCTGGTGTCGATGGGGTTGGCCTGCGGCGCGACGGTATCGTTCTACGTGGTGCTGGTGAACATGCCGACCTTCGCCCACAAAAGCCTAGGCCTGCCGCTGGACCAGGTGCTGCTGGTGCAGATGCTCGCCGTGGGGCTGATGACCCTCGTGATTCCGTTGTCCGGGGCGCTATCTGACCGGCTGGGGCGGCGCCCGGTGCTGATGGCCTTCACCCTGGCGTTCTTCGTGATGGTCTACCCACTGTATGTGTGGATGGCCGCTGCGCCTTCCCTGGAGCGCCTGTTGGTCATGCAACTGCTGTTGTGCACGGCCATCGGTGGTTTCTTCGGCCCGGCGCCTACTGCCCTGGCCGAACAGTTCCCGGTCCAGGTGCGTTCCACCGGCGTGTCGGTGGCCTACAACGTGGCGGTGATGGTGTTCGGTGGCTTTGCCCCGTTGATCGTGACCTGGCTCACCCAGGTGCTCGGCACCCCAGTGGCGCCGGCGTTCTACGTGCTGTTTGCCTGCCTGCTGACATTGCTGGGCACCTATTGCCTGAAAGAAGCACCGCGGGTAGTCAAACCTGCCGCCTTCAACCTTGGAGTAAAACCGTGAAGCCGCTAGCCATCGACCCCATTGTTGCCCTTGATGCCGAGGCACTGTCCCGGGCCATCCATGCCCGCCAGTTGTCATGCCGGGAGGTGATGCAGGCCTACCTGGGGCATATCGAGCGCTTCAATCGGCAGGTCAATGCACTGGTCTCGCTGCGCCCGGCCGAAGTGCTGCTGGCCGAGGCCGAGACGCGTGACCGCGAAATGGCCTGTGGCCATTCGCGCGGCTGGATGCATGGCATGCCGCAGGCAATCAAGGACCTCGCCGCCACGGCCGGGCTGCGTACCACGCTCGGCTCGCCGCTGTTTGCCGAGCAGGTACCCGAACAGGATGCGATCAGCGTGGCGCGGGTGCGGGCGAGCGGGGCATTGATCTTGGGCAAGAGCAATGTGCCCGAGTTTGGCCTGGGCTCGCAAAGCTACAACCCCTTGTTTGGCACCACCACCAACGCCTACGACCCGTCGCGGGTGGCGGGTGGCAGCAGCGGTGGGGCTGCAGCGGCGCTGGCCATGCGCTTGCTGCCGGTGGCCGACGGCAGCGACATGATGGGCTCGCTGCGCAACCCGGCGGCGTTCAATAACCTGTTCGGCCTGCGCCCATCGCAGGGCCGCGTGCCGCATGGGCCGGCGCCCGAGCTGTTCGTGCAGCAGCTGGCCACAGAAGGGCCGATGGGCCGCAGTGTGGTCGACGTGGCGCGGCTGCTGTCGATACAGGCGGGTGTTGATGCCCGGGCGCCGCTGTCGCTAAGCGAAGGCTGGCGCGATTTTACCGTTGGCTTGCCGCGCGATTTTCGCGGTGTACGGGTGGGCTGGCTGGGCGACTACAACGGCTATCTGCCGATGGATGACGGGGTAATGAGCCTGTGCGAGTCGGCGCTGGCCGACTTTGCCGAGCTGGGCTGCCGGGTCGAGGCCTGCCAGCCGGCATTCGACCTGGCGCGCTTGTGGCAATGCTGGCTGACCCACCGCCACTTCCTGGTGCATGGCAACCTCGGCGCAGCCTATGCCGACCCTGGCAAGCGCGCATTGCTCAAGCCCGAAGCACAGTGGGAGGTGGAAGGTGGCTTGCAGCTGAGTGCGGCGGCGCTGTACCAGGCTTCGTTGGACCGCAGCGACTGGTACCGCGCCATGGGCAAGCTGTTCGAGCGTTACGACTTCCTGCTGTTGCCCTCGGCCCAGGTGTTCCCTTTCGATGCACGCCAGCCATGGCCGACGGTGGTCGGGGGGCGGGCAATGGACACCTACCACCGCTGGATGGAAGTGGTGATCGGGCCGACCTTGGCCGGCTTGCCGAGCATCAGCGTGCCGGTGGGGTTCAATGCCGCCGGGTTGCCCATGGGCCTGCAAATCATAGGCCCGGCGCAGGCCGACCATGCCGTGCTGCAGCTGGCGTATGCCCATGAACAGCTCACCCGCTGGGTGGTGCGCTGCCCGCCACAACGCCTGCTTGCGCCATGAAAGCACGGGCAGGCGCGGATCTTGCTGGCTATCCTGACCATCCCGCTACAAGGAGGTCATACCCATGGGCATCACGGCAGACAGCGGCGGCGTGCGTTCGGTGGAGCGGGCGCTGGCCATTGTCGACCTGCTGGGCGAACACCAGGCGTTGGGCCTGGAAGAACTGCACTACCTGACGGCGCTGCCCAAGGCCACGGTGTCGCGCATGATCGCCACCTTGCAGGCGCAAGGCTGGGTGTACCGCGGCCTTGCCGACCGGCGCTACCGGCTGTGCGCGCGACGCCTGTTCGGTGACCGCCAGTTGCGTTTCAAGCGGCGCCTGGTGGAAAGCGCAGCGCCCATGCTGCTGGAGCTGAGTGAGCGCACCGGGCTGGTCGCTGACCTGTCGTGTTTCGACGGCCAGCGGCTGGAGGTGATGGAAAGCGCCATTCCCCAGGTGCTGCGCAAGCGCTATCCGCTCACCAGTCAGATCGTTGGGCAGCATGCCAGCCTGTTTCATTCGGCAATGGGGCGGGCGTGCCTGGGGGAATTGGCGGTGGACGAAGTGCAGCGCCTGGCGGCCCATGAGCGGCTGGGTGACGACGGGTTGTTGCGCGATATCGAAGAACAAGCGCACAAGGGCTTTGGTCAGCGCACCGAAGGCTACTGGGAATACCCGGTGCGCCTGCCGTTCCTGATCCGCGCCATTGCCTTGCCGGTACATGCCGAAGGGCGCCTGGTCGGCAGCATTGCCTTGCAATGGCCGCTGGATCAGGCGCCGGTGGAGCGGGTGTCGAGCCTGCACCTGAGCAGTTTGGCGACCACGGTGGGGGAAGTGCAGCGGGCCTTGGCTGTTTGATGTTTCCTGCACGGGTTTCTTCGCGGGTAAGCCACAGACGCGTGCATTGCCAGTACCGCCCACAGAACCTGCGGGCGTTACTGGCCCTCCCGAAATCCGCTAGGGCTCACCCCCGCCTGCTTGCGAAAGAACCGGCTGAAATACCCCACATCGGCAAACCCCAGCTCATGGGCGATCTCTTTCACGCTCAGGCTCGAATGCCCGAGCATGCGCTTGGCCTCCAGCACCAGTCGGGCATTGATCACATTCATCGGCGTCATGCCCAGGTGTTCCTGGCACAACCGCCCCAACGTCACCAGGGTCATGCCCAACGCGGCGGCGTATTCCGCCAGTGGCCAGTGCGCGCGGTAGTGCATGTCTACCAGCTCGCGAAAAGCAGTCAGTTGCTGGCTGCGTCTTGATACTGGGCGCTGCTCACCTGCGGGCATGTACGGCTCATGGCGCAGGACATGGATCATCAGTGCCAGCAATAGCGCCATGCTGCTGGCCACATGCTCGCGGGCGCGGTTGTGGTATTCCTCGCGCAGGGCCCGAAACAGGGGCAACAACGGGTCTTCATCGGCGGCCCAGTGGGGCAGGGCAATCACCTGTGGTTTGCGCAGTTGCACCCGCACGCTGGGTGCCAGCACCTGAGCGATGCTATCCAGCGGGTGCTGCGCAGCCGTGATTACCTGGCCTTCTACCTGGCTGGCCCAATGAAATCCATGCACCACCTGCGCCGGGACGTACACCACGCAGGGCGCATGAACCTGAAACCGGTCACTGTCGAACAGCACCTCGCCGCCACCGCTTTGCAGGTACAACAGCTGCAGCAAGCCTTCGTGACGGTGTGCGGCAATCTCCCAGTTGTGCGCGCCAGAGCGCTGGGATATCTGCTCCACATGCAAGGCTTCGTGCCACACCGGCTGCGCGGTTTCACCGTACAGGGCGTAATTGGGGATCTTGTTCATGGTGTTGTAATTGTTCTGTTCAGTACCCGCTACTGTGCCATAGCTGCACGCAGGCTTCAGGGCGCAGTGGGCAAATTGACAGGAATGTGGGGCTGGTTGCAGGTTTTGTCCATTCTGCCGGTGGGCCTGCCGGCCATAGCCTGTTGCCCAGAACAAGCAACGCTCTGGAGAACAGCATGCACAACAACAAGATCCTTTCTCAGTGGCTAGGCCTGGAGTCGGCCGTATGCGTGGTGACCGGCGCGGCCGGCGGCATTGGCGCAGCATTGGCCGTAGCCTTGGTGGAGCAGCAGGCCCACGTGGTGCTGCTTGACCGCGACCTGGACAAATGCCGCGAACTGGCGGCCACCCTGGGGGAACACAGTGCAGGCGAAGTCAGTGCCCTGGCCTGCGACATTGCCGATCCGGCCAGCGTGGAGCAGGCTGCGGCCCAGGTACAGGCGCTGCATGGGCGCTGCGATGTACTGGTCAACAATGCCAGCGTGCTGCGCCCCGGTGCGCTGGACACGCTAAGCCTGGAACAATGGAACCAGGTGCTGGCGGTCAACCTCAGTGGCTACCTTTTGTGTGCCCAGGCCTTTGGCCGTTCCATGCTGGACTGCGGCCAGGGCCGTATCGTGCATGTGGCCTCGATTGCAGCCCATTACCCGCAACCCAACAGTGGCGCTTACAGCGCGGCGAAGGCAGGCGTCAGCATGTTGTCGCGGCAGATCGCCGTGGAATGGGGGCCGCGCGGTGTGCGCAGCAACGCCGTATGCCCGGGTTTGATCCGCACGCCATTGTCGGCGGCGTTCTATGCCGACCCACAGGTGGCGCGCCGGCGTAGCGCCATGACCGCCAACCAGCGCATCGGTGAGCCGCAAGACATCGCCGAAGCCGTGCTGTTTCTGGCCAGCCGCCGCGCCGACTATATCAACGGCGCCGAGCTGACCGTGGATGGCGGACTGGAAAGCATGCCCATGGCATTGATCCCGCGCCCTGGCTTCGAGGGGGCAGGCCAATGAGTACGCGTAGCTGCGATGTACTGGTCATCGGTGCGGGTGCTGGCGGCCTGGCGACAGCCATCACGGCGAAAAAGCTTGGCCTGGATGTGATCGTCATCGAAAAGGAGGCGTGCTTCGGCGGCACCACGGCGTTTTCCGGCGGTGTGCTGTGGGTGCCGGGCACCCGGCACGGGGGCAATGACAGCCAAGCAGCGGCCATGACCTACCTGCGCAACGAAACCGGTGCCTGCTTCGATGCGGCCGGGGTGGAGGCATTCTTGCGCTACGCGCCGCAGATGGTTGAGTTTTTCGAGCGCGAGACGGCAGTCAAATTCGTGCCCACGCTGTACCCCGATTATCACCCGCAGGTGGAAGGCGGCGTCGATGTGGGCCGCTCGATACTGGCCGCACCTTACGACATCCGTGGTCTGGGGCCCGACATGGCGCGGCTGCGCCCGCCGCTGAAGACCATCACCTTCATCGGCATGATGTTCAACTCGTCGAATGCCGACCTCAAGCACTTCTTCAATGTCACCCGTTCGTTGACCTCGTTCGCCTACGTGGCCAAACGCCTGCTGACCCATTTGAAGGAGCTGGCCCTGTACCGACGCGGCACCCAGGTCACCAGTGGCAATGCCCTGGCGGCACGGCTGGTACGCTCGGCACTGGACCTGGGCATTCCGATTCTCACAGGCACCCCGGCGCGGCAGTTGCTGCGCGAAGGGGCGCGGGTAGTGGGGGCGGTGACCGGGCAGGCCGGCAGCGAGCAGCGCATCGAGGCCCGGCGTGGGGTGGTGCTGGCCTGTGGCGGTTTCTCCCATGACCTGCAACGGCTGCGCCAGGCCTACCCGCATGTACGGCGTGGCGGCGAGCATTTTTCACCGGTGCCAGCGGGCAACACCGGCGATGGTGCGCGCATGGCCGAGGCGCTGGGAGCAAAGGTCGATATCTGCCTGCAGGCACCTGCAGCCTGGATGCCGGTATCGAAGGTGCCGGTGGGTGGTGGGCGGCATATTGCCTTTCCGCACTTGCTCGACCGCTACAAGCCGGGTGTGATCGGCGTGCTGCGTTCGGGGCAGCGATTCACCAATGAGTCGAATGCCTACCACGACGTAGGCGCAGCGCTGATCGAGGCGTGTTCCGACCAGGCAGAAACCGCCATGTGGCTGGTGTGCGACCGCCGCACCCTGGCCAAATACGGGCTGGGCTTTGCCAAGCCTGCGCCGATGCCGCTGGGGCCATTGCTGCGCAACGGTTACCTGCTCAAGGGCCAGACCCTGGCGGAGTTGGCCGGCAAGGCCGGTATCGATGCGCAAGGGCTGGAGCAGACTGTGCGCGAGTACAACCTTGGCGCTGTCCACGGCGAAGACCGTCAGTTCGGCCGCGGCAGCACCAGCTTCAATCGCTACCTGGCCGACCCGCAGCAACAACCCAACCCGTGCGTAGCGCCGGTTGGCGAGGGACCGTACTTTGCCGTGAAAGTCATCATGGGCGATCTGGGCACTTTCGACGGGCTGCGCACCCGTGTGACCGGTGAAGTGTTGGCGGCCGACGGGCAAGCCATCGACGGCCTGTATGCGGTGGGTAACGACCGCGCCAGCATCATGGGCGGCAACTACCCCGGGGCGGGCATCACCCTGGGGCCGATCATGACCTTTGCCTACATCACCGGGCGCCATCTGGCGGGTGTCGAGCAGGGGCTGGCGGCGGGCAACGCACGGGAGGTGGCGTGATGGACAAGCCTGTGGTCGACCACCGCATCTACACCATTCGCCCACGCGGCATGGCGGCCTTTCTCGAGGCGTTCGACCAGCTGGCGATGCCGATCCTGCTGCGCCACCTCGGTGCACCCCTGGCGTTTTACACCAGCAGCATCGGGCCGTTGAACCAGGTGGTGCACTTGTGGGGCTATGACAGCCTCGATGACTTCGAGAAGCGCAGCGCAGCGCGGGATGCCGACCCGGACTTTGCCGCGTACCTGCATGCCACCCGCGACCTGGTGGTGGCTCAGGAAACACGCATCATAAGGCCTGTGCGCTTACCCAGCCTTTTCCACTAGGGCTGCGACAAACACCGTCATAAAAACAACAACAGGTGATACCTATGAACAACACGCTCGACGTGCGCCAACTGATCGACCAGCAACCCATCGGCCGCTACCAGAAATGGGTGGTGTTCCTTGGCTTTCTCATCATCGCCCTGGACGGCCTGGACGTCGCCATCATCGGCTTCATTGCCCCGCAATTGAAAAGCGACTGGGGCCTGGATGCGCAAAGTCTGGGCCCGGTATTGAGCGCCGCGTTGATCGGCCTGGCACTCGGCGCCTTGATTGCCGGCCCCTTGGCGGACCGTTACGGGCGCAAGGCGGTGTTGCTGTGCAGCGTGCTGCTGTTCGGCCTCTGGACACTGGCCTCGGCCTTTTCACCCAACCTGGAAGCCCTGGTCGCGTTGCGCTTTCTGACCGGCCTGGGCCTGGGCGCAGCCATGCCCAATGCCAGCACCCTGGTCAGCGAGTATGCCCCGGCACGCAGCCGCTCGCTGCTCATTACCCTGGCATTCTGCGGCTTCTCCCTGGGCGCTGCGGCAGGTGGTTTCGTCAGCGCCTGGATGATTCCGAACCTGGGCTGGCGCAGTGTCTTGGCATTGGGTGGGGTGTTGCCGCTGATGGTCCTGCCGTTGCTGTATTGGCGCCTGCCGGAATCGGTGACGTTCCTGGTCAGCAAAGGGGCGGACCGCAAGCGCATTCTGGCCATTGTCCGTCGCCTGGCACCTGAGCATGTCAACGCCGACACGACCTTTGTCTTGCCCGGTAAAGCCCAGGCTGCAGGCGGTGCAATCGGCACCATCCTCTCTGCGCGGTATCGCTTTGGTACCTGCATGCTCTGGGGCGGGTACGTGCTGGCGCTGTTCCTGGTCTATCTGTTCAGCGGCTGGTTGCCGACGCTGGTGAAGGAGGGGGGCGGGTTCTCGGTGGCCGAAGCGGCCATCGTCACGGCCTGTTTCCAGATTGGCGGCCCGTTGGGCGCGATTTCGGTGGGTTGGGCCATGGATCGCTACCCGGCGCAGCGCGTGCTGGTACTGACCTTCCTGTTCAGTGGTGCGGTGATTTTTGCAATTGGTCAGGTCGCTGCGGACTTCGCCTGGTTGTGTGCGGTTGCGAGCGCTGTGGGCTTTGGCCTTAATGGGGCAAGTGTTGGCATGAATGCACTGGCGGCGGCTTTTTACCCGACTGAAGCACGGGCGACCGGCGCCAGCTGGATGAGCGGCATCGGGCGCCTGGGTGCGATTCTCAGTGCCTTTGCCGGGGCACAGATGCTGGCACTGGGCTGGAGCTTTGCCCAGGTATTCGCTTCGTTGTTGCTACCCGCAGGGTTGGCGGCTTTGGCGGTATGGCTGCAAGGGCGAAATGCGGCGTCACGGCTTAGCGTTCCAGGTTGTACATCCGGCACCCCGGCTGCAGCGCCAGCAGGTTCGGCTCCCACTCCCTAGCCTTCGGGAACACAGCCCCTGTCTGAAGCCATACGCTCGATCAACGCCCACAACGCCGCATCATTGAAATCGTCGACAACCAGCCTGGCGCCCGCCGCCAGCAACCGCTCCGGGGTCTGCGTCGTGGCCACGCCCACGGTAAAGATCCCCGCGCCACTGGCTGCAGCCGTCCCCGGCAATGAGTCCTCGAAGGCCAGCGCTTGCCCGGCCTCGGCACCCAGCCGCTGCAGGCCGGTGAGGTAGGGCAGCGGGTCCGGTTTGGGCCGTGCCAGTTCTTCGGCCACCAGCACATGTTCAAAGTGCTGGCCCAGGCCCATGGCGTTCAGCATGTGCTCGGCGTTCAGCCGCGGTGCGTTGGTCACCACGCACATGCCGATGTCATGGGCCTGGGCATGCTCCAGCAGGCGCAACAGGCCTGGCATTGGCTCAAGCGACGGCGACATCGCGCGAAACAGCGCTTCCTTGCGGTCGGCCAACGCCTGGCACTGTTCGACACTGGCGCCGCTGAACAGCTCGGCGAACAGCTCGCCGTTGGCGCGGCCGCTGACCTGGGCATCGAACTGCGCCTGGCTCAGCTCGCGGCCGTCGTGTTCGCGCAGCAGTTGGCGAAAGGCCTGCAGGTGCAGGGTGTCAGTGTCGGTGAGGGTACCGTCAAGGTCGAACAGCAGGGCGGTCAGCATGGGATATCCAGATGAAAAAACACAAGCCAGGGGATCATAACCAAAGCTGACGACGAAGGGGGCTGTTCAGCGTGCTCCGAAAAGAGTACAAATGTGCTCCATGGACACTCTTACCCCCAAACGCCGCGCCATTTTCGAATTCATCCGTGAGCGCATTGCCGAGCATGGTCAGCCGCCGAGCCTGGCCGATATCGCCACGCGCTTCGGTTTTGCCTCGCGCAGCGTTGCGCGCAAGCACATCACCGCCCTGTGCCAGGCCGGTTACATCGATGTCACGCCAAACCAGGCCCGGGGCATACGCCTGGCCGAACCGCTGCGCCGGCCGGAAATCCTCGAAATACCCGTGCTGGGCCAGGTGGCGGCGGGTGCCCCCATCGGCCCGGACCTGGACATCCACGAGCAGTTGCTGCTCGACCCCAGCCTGTTCCGCCGTACCCCCGACTACCTGCTGAAGGTGCGGGGCGACTCGATGATCGACGACGGCATCTTTGACGGTGACCTGGTCGGCATCCTGCAACAGGCCGACGCCCGCGACGGGCAAATCGTGGTTGCGCGCCTGGACGGCGAAGTGACCATCAAACGCCTGCAACGCCAAGGCGGCACTTACCGGCTGTTGCCACGCAACCCTGCGTATGCGCCGATCGATGTGCAGCCCGAACAGGACTTTTTCATCGAAGGCGTGTTCTGCGGCTTGCTGAGGCGTGACTGATGGGCGCCGTGGTCGACCTCGACAGGCTGCTGGAGCAGCGCCGGGTATGGCGCGGCCGGCAGGCCCAGGCGCGGCCACTCGGGCTGCAGCCCACCGGCCATGCGGCCCTCGACGAACGTTTGCCGGAAGGTGGCTGGCCGGCGGCAGCACTGAGCGAGCTGTTGCTGGCCAACCCCGGCTGTGGCGAATTGCAGTTGCTGTGGCCAACCCTGGCTCGGCTGAGTGCAGAAGCCAGCAGAGTGGTGCTGGTGGCTCCACCCTTCATCCCTTTTGCACCGGCCTGGCAGGCAGCGGGGGTGGACCTGCGCTGGCTGGTACAGGTGGATGCCGAGCCTGCCGATGCCCTGTGGGCTGCCGAACAGTGCCTGCGCTCGGGCAGTTGCGCGGCGGTGCTGTGCTGGCCGGAACGTGCCGATGACCGCGCCCTGCGGCGCTTGCAGGTAGCGGCCGAAACCGGGCAGGCACTGGCGTTCGCCTGCAGGCCGCAGCAGGCGTCGCACAACCCTTCACCCGCAGCGCTGCGCATTGCAGTCGACACACGCCCGGCGCAATGGCGCGTGCTGAAAAGCCGGGGTGGCATGCCACCCGCGCTGCCTATTCCCTGCCCGGGGCGGGGCTGATGCACCATGCTCTGGGCCTGCATCCTGCTCCCGCAGCTTGCGCTGGACACCGTCCTGCGTGAGCGTGACGACCCTGACACACCCTTGGTGCTGATTGGCGGGCCGACCCAGCGTCGCGTGTTGCAGGCAGTCAACCCGGCGGCCGCTGCACTGGGCCTGCGCGCCGGGCAAACCCTGACCGCAGCGCGTGCCCTGGCCGATGGCTTCACCTGCGTCGAAGCTGACCCCAAACGCATCGATCAGGTGCAACAGTTGCTGGCGGCCTGGGCCTACCGCTTCAGTGCCCAGGTCAGCCTGCATTACCCTCGGGCGCTGCTGCTGGAAGTGGGCTCCAGCCTGCAACTGTTCGGGCCCTGGCCCTTGTTCGAGGCACGTCTGCGTCAGGAACTGGCAGAACTGGGCCTGCGTCAACGCATTGTCCTGGCCAGCAACCCGGTGGCTGCTCGCATGCTCGCCAATGGCCACGATGGCCTGGCCGTGGGCGATGTCGACGCCACCCGAGCGGCGCTGCTTGGCATGCCCATCACGCGCGTCGGCCTGCCGGCAGAGGCGGCCGAAGCGTTTGCCCGCATGGGCTTGCACCAGCTGGGCCAGGTATTGGCCTTGCCGCGCGATACCTTGGCCAGGCGCTTTGCGGCCCAGGTGCAGCTGCACCTCGACCAGTTGCTCGGCCTGCGCAACCTGGGGCTGGACTTCTACCAGCCACCCGACCGTTTCGAAACCCGGCTGGAACTCAACTTCGACGTCGAATCGCACCAGGCGCTGTTGTTCCCGCTGCGGCGCATGCTCAACGACCTTGCTGCATTTCTGGCCGGGCGAGACTGTGGCGTGCAGCGCTTCTGCCTGCATCTGGAGCACGCCGAGGGGCCGGATACCCTGCTCAAGGTGGGCCTGCTGGCGGCCGAACGTGATGCTGCGATGCTGTTCGAGCTAGCCCGTGGGCGCCTTGAGCCGCTGCGCATACCCGCACCGGTGCGCAACCTGCGGCTGGTTGCCGAAGACTTGCCACCCTTCGTGCCACAGCATCAGGCGTTGTTCGACCCGCGGGCGCAACAGGCGCAACCCTGGGCGCAATTGCGTGAGCGGTTGCGCGCCCGCCTGGGGGATGAGGCCGTCAAGGGGCTTGGCGCAGCCGCCGATCACCGCCCCGAATGCGCCTGGCAGTTGGCGGAGCAGGGTGCCCAAGGCAACATGCCGGTTGCACCGGGTAGCCGCCCGGGGTGGCTGTTGTCGGCACCGATCGCGCTGGATGATGCCGCCTACCAGGTGCAGGGCTATGCCGAACGCATCGAATCAGGTTGGTGGGATGGCGGCGATGTGCGTCGCGACTACTACCGCATCGAAACCCGTGACGGCCTGCGCGGCTGGGCCTACCGCGACCTGAGCCAGGCCGGCCCGCTTTGGCTGCAGGGTTGGTTCGCATGAACACCCCGGGTTATGCCGAGCTGCATTGCCTTTCCAACTTCAGCTTCCAGCGCGGTGCATCGAGCGCCGACGAGCTGTTCCGGCGTGCGCGCGAGCAGGGCTACCAGGCCTTGGCAATCACTGACGAATGCACGCTGGCCGGTATCGTGCGCGCCTGGCAGGCAGCCAAGGTGCACCAGTTGCGGCTGATCGTTGGCAGCGAGGTGCAATTGTGCGACGGGCCCAAGCTGGTGCTGCTGGTCGAGAACCTGACCGGCTACCAGAACCTGTGCGTGCTGATCACCCGTGCCCGGCGGCGGGCAGAGAAGGGGGCGTACCAGCTGTTTCGTGATGACTTGCTGCTGCACCACCAAGGCCTGCTGGCCTTGTGGGTGGCCGCTGACAGTGGCGATACCGCTACCGGCGCGTGGCTGCGCAGTGTGTTCGCTGAGCGCCTGTGGCTGGCCGTGCACCTGCACCGGGGCAGTGACGATGCCATGCGCCTGCAACGGTTGCGGGCACTGGCGGCTGATGTGGGTATCCGCGCCGTGGCCTGTGGCGACGTGCACATGCACGTGCGTGGTCGCCGTGCCTTGCAGGACTGCATGACTGCCATCCGCCAGCATTGCCAGGTGAGCGAGGCCGGGCGCTTTCTGTTTGCCAATGGCGAACGGCACCTGCGCAGCCAGGCGCAACTGGCCGAGTTGTATCCGCTCGACCTGCTGGCCGAGACCCTGGTCATTGCACGGCGCTGCCAGTTTGACCTGAGCGAACTGAACTACCAGTACCCACGCGAACTGGTGCCCGAGGGGCATACCCCGGCAAGCTGGCTGCGTGAATTGTGCGAGCAAGGCCTGCCGCTGCGCTGGCCAGGCGGGCCGAGTGGCAAAGTGCGGGCTGTGCTTGCCAAGGAACTGGGGCTGATCGAAGAGCTGGGTTACGAAAGCTACTTCCTGACGGTGCACGACATTGTCGCCTTCGCCCGCAGCCAGCGCATCCTATGCCAGGGCCGGGGGTCGGCAGCCAACTCGGTGGTGTGCTTCGTACTGGGCATCACCGAGCTTGACCCCATGAAACACCACCTGCTGTTCGAGCGCTTCCTGTCGCGCGAGCGCAACGAGCCGCCGGACATCGACGTGGACTTCGAACACGACCGGCGCGAGGAGGTGATCCAGTATGTGTTCCGTCGCTATGGCCGGCACCGGGCGGCGCTCACTGCGGTAGTCAACACCTACCATGCCGCCGGTGCGGTGCGGGATGTGGCGCGGGTGCTGGGGCTACCTGCCGACCAGGTGGATGCCCTGGCCAAATGCTGTGGCCGCTGGAGCGATCGCATACCCGATGACCAGCGCCTGGCCGAAGCCGGTTTCGAAGCGGGCAGCCCTTCGCTGCGGCGGGTGCTGGTGCTGGCCGGCGAACTGATCGGCTTCCCCCGGCACCTGTCACAGCACCCGGGCGGTTTTGTCATCTCCCAGCAACCGCTCGACCAGCTGGTGCCGGTGGAGAATGCTGCGATGCCGGAGCGCACGGTGATCCAGTGGGACAAGGATGATCTGGACATGGTTGGCCTGCTCAAGGTCGACGTACTGGCGTTGGGCATGCTCAGCGCCTTGCGCCGCTGCTTCGACCTGCTGCAGCACCACCGTGGCCGGCACCTGACCCTGGCGACCATCCCCAGCGAAGACCCGGCCACCTACGCCATGATCAGCCGTGCCGAGACCATGGGCGTGTTCCAGATCGAGTCACGCGCGCAAATGGCCATGTTGCCGCGGCTGCGGCCCCAAAAATTCTACGACCTGGTCATCGAGGTCGCCATCGTCCGCCCCGGGCCGATTCAGGGCGACATGGTGCACCCGTACCTGCGCCGGCGCCTGAAGCAGGAACCGGTGACGTATCCGTCGCCGCAACTGAAGGAAGTGTTCGAACGTACCTTGGGCGTGCCGCTGTTCCAGGAGCAGGTGATGGAACTGGCGATGGTCGCGGCCGACTATACCCCGGGCGAGGCCGACCAGTTGCGCCGCAGCATGGCAGCCTGGAAGCGCCACGGCGGCCTGGAACCGCACCGCGAACGGCTGGTGCAGGGCATGTTGCGCAATGGTTACACGCTGGCGTTTGCCGAGCGCATCTTCGAGCAGATCAAGGGGTTTGGCAGCTATGGCTTCCCTGAGTCGCATGCGGCCAGCTTCGCCTTGCTGTGCTATGCCAGCAGTTGGCTGAAGTGCCATGAGCCGGCGATCTTCACCTGTGCGTTGGTCAACAGTTGGCCGATGGGCTTCTACAGCCCTGATCAGCTGCTGCAAGAGGCTCGCCGTCAAGGTATCGAGGTACGGCCGGTTGATGTCTGCCACAGCGACTGGGACTGCACCCTGGAGCCTGATGCTGAAGGCACCCTGGCCATTCGCATGGGCCTGCGACTGGTGCGTGGCCTGGCCGAAGCCGATGCCAGGCGCGTGCAGCAGGCGAGGGCGCAGCGGCCGTGGCGCAACGTCGAAGACCTGTGCCTGCGCGCCGGCCTGGACGCACGGGCCCGTGCCCGCCTGGCTGATGGCGGGGCGCTGCGCGCCTTGGTCAGCGATCGGCATCAGGCGCGCTGGCAGGTGGCGGCGGTGCAGCCGCAGCTGCCGTTGTTCGCCGATGCGCAGGCCTTGCCTGAAGAACCGGTGCAATTGCCCGTGCCAACCGTGGGCGAGGACCTGATGGCCGATTATCAAACCCTCGGCACTACGCTTGGCCCACATCCGCTGGCCCTGTTGCGCGCTCGCCTGAGGGCGCTGGGGTGTCGCAGCTCCAGTGAATTGCAGGGTGTGGAGCATGGCGACAACATTGCCGTGGCCGGGCTGGTGGTGGGCCGGCAACGGCCTCAAACCGCCAGCGGTGTGACCTTCGTTACTCTGGAAGACGAACATGGCATGGTCAACGTGGTGGTGTGGCGTGCGCTGGCCGAACGGCAGCGGCGGGCGCTGGTGGGTTCGCAGTTGCTCAAGGTCAGTGGGCGGTTGGAGCAGGAGAATGGGGTGCGGCACCTGATTGCGCGGCGGTTGGAGGATGTGAGTCCGCTGCTGCAAGGGCTGGATGTGCGCAGCCGGGATTTTCACTGACCCCCAACGCTCGGTACTTGCGTGGTTCCCTGTGGGTGCGGGCGAGCCCGCGAAGCAGCCACCGCGTTGCAGGGCACCGGCCTTGCCGGTGTTCGCGGGCATGCCCCACATTGACCGCCTGCAACCTTGAGCCTGCCCCAACCATTCATTGGCCACGGTGCGTTATTCCTTGGTCGACGGCCACGTTTGCCACTAGGCCTGAGCCCCCCCTGTGGGAGCGGCCTTGTGTCGCGATAGGGCCGCAAAGCGGCCCCAGCAATCTATGCATGATGCCGAGATCCTGGGGCCGCTGCGCGGCCCTATCGCGACACAAGGCCCACAGGGATCGCGTCAGCTTTTAGAAATTGAGCAAGACAGTTGCTCCCAAAGGTCGCGTCCTGGTCCAGATTGCGCTCGCCTACACCATCGCCAACCGCTGCTTGCGCGTCGGTGCAGGGAACGCCCGGTCGATCGCCCGCAGGTCTTCACCGGTCAAGGTCAGCGCTCCCGCCGCCGCATTGAGCCGCACGTGCTCGGGCGCCACCGCCTTGGGGATGGCGATCACGCCGTCATCGCGGGTCACCCAGGCCAGGCTGACCTGGGCCGGTGTGGCGCCATGGCGCTCGGCGATTTCCGCCAGTACCGGGTGCTGCAACAAGCGCCCGGCCTGAGCCAGCGGGCAGTAGGCCATGGTTGGCAAGCCACGTTTTTCGCACCACGGTAGCAAGTCGAATTCGATGCCGCGTTGGGCCGGGTTATACAACACCTGGTTGGTGGCACAATCAGGGTTGTGCAGTTCGCGCAGGTCGTCGACGTCGAAGTTGGACACGCCCCAACGCTTGATCTTGCCTTGCTCGCGCAAGCGCTCGAAGCCTTCGACGGTTTCCTCCAGCGGGTGCTGACCACGCCAGTGCAGCAGGTACAGGTCGATGCAATCAGTGCCCAGGCGCGTGAGGCTGCGTTCGCAGGCAGCCGCCATGCCGCGCAGGCCGGCATTGTGCGGGTAGACCTTGCTGACCAGAAATACCCGGTCGCGGCGCCCGGCAATGGCTTGGCCAACGACCTCTTCTGCCCCCCCTTCGGCATACATCTCGGCGGTGTCGATCAGGTTCAGGCCCAGCTCGATGCCCTGTTGCAGCGCCGCGACTTCGGCAGCCTTGCGACCTGGGTCTTCGCCCATGTACCAGGTGCCTTGGCCGATGGCTGGAACGCTCGTGCCTGCCAGATTTACGTAACGCATGTCACCTCCGGGATCCGGGTATTGGAAAGAAGCACCTCAAGCAGTGCCTGCGCTGCGGTGGAAAGCTTGTGCTCGCTGAGGGCAATCACGCCGATGCGCCGCTCGACAGTGGGCTCGACCAAGGTTACGCAGCGGGCACCCAGCTCCTGCATCTGGTTGATGCACAGCGCCGGCACAGCACTGACCCCCAGGCCGCTGGCCACCATGCGGCCGATGGTCGTCAGCTGGTGGCTTTCGAACGCGACTGCCAGCTTGCCGTGGCGGGCCGCCACATTCTGCTCCATCAGCAGGCGCACCGCCGAAGGGCGCTGCAGGGCCACGAAATCTTCGGCCATCAGCTGTGCCCAGCTGACCTGGGGCAGCAGCGCCAAGGGCGAGTCGGCGGCCACTACCGCAACGAAGCGGTCCATGTACAACGGGTGGAAGTCCAGCCCATCGATGTTATCCGGCTCGAAGCCGATGCCCAGTTCGACGCGGCGATGGCGTACCAGTTCCTGTACCTGTTCGTTGATCACGTCGTGCACCGTGACGTTGACCTTGGGGTAGCGCTGGCGAAACACCTTGAGCGCGTGGGGCAACAGGTTGCCGGCAAAAGCCGGCATGGCCGCCACTGACACACGGCCCAATTGCAGGGTAAAGCGCTGGCGCAGCATCTCTTCGGTATCGTCCCAGTCGGCCAGCAGGCGGCGTGCCAGTGGCAGCAGCACTTCGCCTTCGGCAGTCAGGCTGACGCTGCGCGTGGTGCGGCTGAGCAGGGCGCCGCCGAGGTTTTCTTCCAGCGCCTTGATGGTCAGGCTCAGTGCCGGTTGCGAAACGTGCAGGTGTTCACCGGCCTGGGCGAAGCTCTGGTACTTGGCCACGGCGACAAAGGCGCGCAATTGTTTGACGTTCATGTCGGGCCTATCGTTTGTTTTGTAAAAATTATCAATCGATGACAAAAACAAAATTAACAAATCAGTCGCTTGCGGTGAAGATGTCTGCACACGCTCACCGACAGCCTCGTCGGTTAAACAACTACAAAAGGCGGATCAGCATGGCCGGACTGGACAAGCGCGTTGCAACCTATGAACAGGCCCTCGAAGGCCTGACCGACAACATGACGGTACTGGCCGGTGGTTTCGGCCTGTGCGGCATCCCGGAAAACCTTATCAGCGAAATCAAGCGGCGTGGCGTCAAGGGCCTGACCGTGGTTTCCAACAACTGCGGCGTTGACGGTTTTGGTCTGGGCGTGCTGCTGGAAGACCGGCAGATTCGCAAGATGATCGCCTCCTACGTGGGCGAAAACGCCGAGTTCGAACGCCAGTTGCTCAGTGGCGAGCTGGAAGTGGAACTGACCCCACAGGGCACCCTCGCCGAAAAAATGCGCGCAGGTGGTGCCGGCATTCCGGCGTTCTACACCGCCACCGGCTATGGCACCCCGGTTGCCGACGGCAAGGAAGTCCGCGAGTTCAAGGGCCGCAAGTACATCCTGGAAGAGTCCATCACCGGTGACTTCGCCATCGTCAAGGGCTGGAAGGCCGACCACTACGGCAACGTGGTGTACCGCAACACTGCGCAAAACTTCAACCCGCTGGCGGCCACCGCCGGCAAGATCACCGTGGTCGAAGTGGAAGAAATCGTCGAACCCGGCGTGCTGCTGCCAAGCGAAATCCACACCCCGGGCATCTACGTGGACCGTGTCATCGTCGGCACCTTCGAAAAACGTATCGAAAAGCGCACCGTCAAGGCCTGAGCGCCATCCACCCGAACAATAAAGAGATCCTGACCATGGCACTGACCCGCGAACAGATGGCGCAACGCGTTGCCCGTGAACTGAAGGACGGTTACTACGTCAATCTGGGCATCGGCATCCCCACCTTGGTGGCCAACTATGTACCCGCCGACATGGATGTGATGCTGCAATCGGAAAACGGCCTGCTCGGCATGGGCGAATTTCCCACTGAAAGCACCCTCGATGCCGACATGATCAACGCCGGCAAGCAAACGGTCACCGCCCGCCGCGGCGCCTCGATTTTCGATTCGGCACAATCGTTCGCCATGATCCGTGGCGGCCACGTCGACCTGACCGTACTGGGGGCTTTCGAGGTGGACGTGCAGGGCAACATCGCCTCGTGGATGATTCCGGGCAAGCTGGTCAAGGGCATGGGCGGGGCCATGGACCTGGTGGCCGGCGCCGACAACATCATCGTTACCATGACCCACGCCTCCAAGGACGGCGAGTCCAAGTTGCTGCCACAGTGCAGCCTGCCGTTGACCGGTGCGGGCTGCATCCGCAAGGTGCTGACCGACCTGGCCTACCTGGAAATCGAAGACGGCGCCTTCATCCTGCGCGAGACCGCGCCTGGGGTCAGCGTCGAGGAAATCATTGAGAAAACCGCCGGCAAACTGATCGTGCCGGATGATGTGAAGGAAATGACCTTCTAAGGCATGACGTGATCTCACCCTGTAGGCGCGGGTTGACCCGCGAATGCGTCGGTACATTGACCGCCGCATTCGCGGGTCAACCCGTTCCCACAGGTTTTTTGCGTTGCCTGGCAGTACCGCTTCATCCCATAAAACCAATAAAAGGAATTCAACCGTGGCCGCTGAAATTCAAGACAGCCGCTCCGCGCGCTTTGCCTTGCGCTGCTCCAACTGGGCTGAACGCTGGTTCCCCGACTCCTGGGTGTTCGCCGCGCTGGCGGTGCTGCTGGTGTGTATCGGCGCACTGGCCATGGGCGCCAAACCGACCGACACCGCCAAGGCGTTTGGCGACGGCTTCTGGAGCCTGATACCGTTCACCATGCAGATGGCCTTCGTGGTCATCGGCGGTTATGTGGTGGCCAGCTCGCCGCCCGCCGCGAGGCTGATCGATCGCCTGGCGCGCATCCCCGGCAATGGGCGCTCGGCAGTGTGCTGGGTAGCACTGATCTCGATGCTGGCCTCCTTGCTCAACTGGGGGCTGTCGCTGGTGTTTGGAGGTTTGTTGGTGCGCGCCCTGGCAAGGCGCACCGACCTGAAGATGGACTACCGCGCTGCGGGTGCGGCCGCTTACCTGGGCCTGGGTGCGGTGTGGGCGTTGGGCCTGTCATCCTCGGCGGCGCAGCTGCAGGCGAACCCGGCCAGTCTGCCACCTTCAATCCTGTCGATAACCGGGGTGATCCCGTTTACCGAAACCATCTTTCTCTGGCAGTCCGGCGTGATGTTGGCGGCACTGGTGGTGGTCTCGCTGGTGATCGCCTATGCCACCGCTCCGGGCCCGAACAGCGCACGTAGCGCAGAAGACTGCGGTGTCGACCCCAGCTTCACAGCGCCACCCGCGCCGCAACGCACGCGCCCGGGGGAGTGGCTGGAACACAGCCCGATCCTGATCCTGCTGTTGGTGGCCTTGGCTGCTGGCTGGCTGTATCAGGAGTTTGCGACAAAACCTGCGATTACCGCCATCTCGGGGCTCAACACCTACAACCTGTTGTTCATCATGCTCGGTGCTTTGCTGCACTGGCGCCCACGCAGCTTCCTTGACGCGGTGGCACGCGCGGTACCGACCACCACCGGTGTGCTCATCCAGTTCCCGCTGTATGGTTCGATCGCCGCTATCCTCACCCAGGTGAAGGGCGTCGATGAACAGACGCTGGCCCACCATATTTCACTGTTCTTCACCCAGATTGCCACCCATGACACGTATGCCGTGCTGATGGGCGTGTATTCGGCGGTGCTGGGCTTCTTCATCCCTTCAGGTGGCGGCAAGTGGATCATCGAGGCCCCTTACGTGATGCTGGTGGCCAACGACCTGCAGTACCACCTGGGGTGGGCCGTGCAGATCTACAACGCGGCCGAAGCTTTGCCGAACCTGATCAACCCGTTCTACATGCTGCCGCTGCTGGGCGTGCTGGGGCTCAAGGCGCGCGACCTGATCGGTTTCTCGTTCGTGCAATTGCTGGTGCATGTGCCGTTGGTGCTGGTGTTGCTGTGGGCGCTGGGTACAACGCTGCAGTACGTGCCGCCCGTGATGCCTTGATTCGAGGCCCCTGGAGACTTGGCGCCAGCTTTCAGACGCGTATCATGGCTGCCTCAGCCTGGGAAACCCGCGTCACATGTCTATCCGATTGAAACTGCTGCGTAAGAAACTGGGGATGACCCTGGAAATGCTGGCCGAAAAGACTGGCATGACCAAAAGCTACCTGTCCAAGGTCGAGCGCGGCCTCAACACGCCCTCGATCGCTGCGGCGCTGAAACTGGCGAGGGCACTGAACGTCAATGTCGAAGAGCTGTTCGCCGAAGAACAGCCCGGTCAGAGCCGCTACAGCCTGGTGCGCCGTACCGAGCGCCAGGCCTTGGTGGGCGATGGGCAAGGGCCGGGGTACGCGGCCCTCACCAGTCAGGTTGGCCAGCGCAGCCTGCTGCCGTTTCTGATTCAGCCGCCGTCCGAGTTCAGCGACCCCACGTTCAAGGAACACCAGGGCGAAGAGTTCCTGTTTGTTCACGCAGGCCAGGTGGAAGTGGATTTCATGAGTGAGCGGGTGTTGCTGGAGCAGGGCGACGCCCTGCATTTCAATGCCCAGACGCCGCACCGCCTGCGCTCGGTAGGTGCGACACCGGCGCAGTTACTGGTTGTGGTTCACCACGCAGACGAATGAAACCGCAGGGGGCAATCATGCCCCCACGTGTTCTCAGCTGTGAAACGCCATGTTCATCGCATCATCCCTCCCTTGCATAACCTGCATGCCGTTTTTTTGACGAATGCGCCCATCGCTCATTGAATTTTATTATGGTGTCGGATCATTGACGTAATGTCATTGTGCCCATAAGCTCAAGTCAACAACGAAACAACTCCCGCAGCACAGCGCCAATAACTAATTGATTTTCCTGTTTTTAGGAGGGGAGTATGCGCACGACTCTGATAATCAAATCGATGTTCTTGCTGGTGATGCTAAGTGGTGCTGCCCGCGCAGCGGATTCGTATATAAATCAGAACAGTATCATTCCTGTTTCAACTGCAGGCTGGTTCTTTGCCTTTGCTGTGGTCGGTTTTGTTGCCGTTGCCAACCGCAGAAAGATCTGAGCCGTATACCGGGTACCTAAAGTGACCCATTGCTGCGAGGCCACAAGCATGGCTTGTGAATTCTCCAACCGTTGCTATATTCCCAGTAGCCCCTAGGGCCAACGTTTACAAGGCGTTGCAGCCACGTCTGCAGCGTCAAGGCAAGGGCCTCCAGGAAGGTCGAGGCCATCACGGCAGCTGTGCGCCGTGAAGCGGAGCGAGAGTTGGTGTGTTGTTCTCATTCAGTGCTCTTTGTCGGGCCATTTGGCCGGAGGGACCCTCATGGTGCGTTCAATGTTTGCCGCTTTCTGCATGCTGACGGTGTGGTCTGGCGCCGGTAACGCCGACCAGAGCAGTGCTGCCTACCTGCTCAGCCCCGGCGATGTGGTGATGGTATCGGTGTGGCAGGAAGACAGCCTGCGTCAAGAAGCCACCGTACTTCCCGATGGCAGTATCACCTTCCCCTTGGCCGGGCGCATCAATGTTGCCGGGCTGGATGTGACGGCAGTGGAAAAGCAGGTCGCTGCCAAACTCGAAAAATTCCTCCCCGACCCTAACGTCAGCGTTGTCGTCAAAAGCATTGCCGGCAACATGGTCTATGTACAGGGCAAAGTGATCAAGCCCGGGCCTGTGCAAATGGCAGGCCCCACGGCCGTATTGCAGGCGCTGAGCATGTCGGGCGGCCTGGACAAGTTTGCGGATGAAAGCGAAATCAAGGTGGTCCGCGGCACCGGTGCTTCCCAAAAGATCCTGCCCGTGCGATATAAGGACCTGGTGTCTGGGCGGGACATGTCCACCAACATCCAACTTCAGGCTGGCGATACGCTGGTCGTTCCTTGATCTTGCCTTTAATAAGAACATTTAATGCCTCTTCTTAGAACAACTCGCATTGCAACGGCAATCCTGGTCTTGCCGTTCACGGACGCGGTACTGGCGGCAAATTGGCAGTCTACGGTGGTGGTACCGACATCCGTCGAATACGACAGCAACCCATTGCTGTTGACCTCGGGGGAAAAGGGCATAACGCGCACGATCATCGCGCCGGACTACACCCTGATTGGTACTTTCGACCGTGACGAATTGAGGTTGGGGCTTGGCATGCATGTGCTGCGCTCGTCCGATACGGATATCGTCGATGACCGTGAAGACCCTGACATCAGCCTGGGTTGGCAGCGCACCACCGAGCGGGGGCGGTTCGGCCTGGTGGGGCGCTACAACGAAAGCTCGACATTGTCGGGGACAGTACTGGATACCGGGGTGATTACCACTGACGGTACGCAGAAGCTTTACACCTTGACTGGCAACTGGAGCCAGGCGGTGACCGAGCGCAGTACCTTGAGCAACGAAACCACCTACAGCCGTGCCCGTTATGACATCAGCACGCTGACGGGCTACGACGAACTGGCGAACGTCTTTACCTGGACTTACGCCTGGAGTGAGCGAGCTGACCTGTATACCCGTTTTGGTGCCCGGCGCTATGAGCCAGAACAGGACCTTACCGCGACCGCTTCCAACAGCTACACCCCGGCAGTCGGCATCAAATACCAGCTTGCCGAAGGCTTGAGCGCCGATGCCCATGTTGGCGTCAACCAAGTGTCAGGTGATGACGGCGGCCGGCGCGGGGAGGGTGGTGTTGCGCTGCTTTACACCGGCCCGCGTGCCGACGCCAGCTTTACCGCCGAGCGCAGCACGGTAGCAAGCGCCGAAGGCGGCTTCGCCGAGCTGGACCAGGTGCGTGGTGTGTGGAGCTATGCGCTGACCGAGTTGTCCCGGGTCGGTGCCGACGCCGCGTGGCAAGACAGCAAAGGGCAGTCGCCCAACACGCTGCAGACTTACAGCGTATGGGCCAGCCGCCAGTTTTCGCCTTACTGGGACCTGCGCCTGTCGCTGATGTACAAGGAACGGCAGCAGGACCATGTACCGGATGCGACCGCTACGATCGTTGGTTTGACGTTGACGTACAGGTACCCCGACATCTGAACTGCAGGCAGGTGGCCCTATGAAGTCTGACTACGAGCTCTCCCTCAGAGATTACATCGCCATTATCAAGGACAGGGCCCTGGTGTTAGGGGTGAGTGCCGCAGTCATTCTCGCCGCGACCGTGGCCGTCGCGTTGATGGTGCCGCCGATCTACCAGTCGACCGGCACCATTCTGGTGGAGTCGCAGCAGATTTCGCCTGAACTGGTGTCGACCAACAACACCAGCTTTGCCGATGAGCGCATCGAGGTGATCCGCCAACGGGTGATGACCCGCGACAACCTGCTGCGCATCATCGGCAAGTACGACCTCTTCGCCGACAAGCGCTTCAGCGAAAGCGACAAGATCGACCAGATGCGCAACGCGATCGTGGTCGAAACCCTGACCACCTTCGTGCGCGGTCGTGGTGAAGCGACCGTGGCGTTCAATGTGTCGTTCGAGCACAAACAGGCACAAGTAGCCAAGGAAGTCGCCGATGAACTGGTGACGCTGTTCCTCAACGAAAACCTCAAGCAGCGCACCGAACGGGCCAACGAAACCACCGAATTCCTCACCCAGGAAGCCAACAAGCTGGGTGCCGAGCTGGCCACCCTGGAAAATCAGCTGGCCGATTTCAAGCAGGCCCATGCCAATGCCTTGCCCGAGCACCAGACCCTGCGGATGAACATGCTGTCGCGGGCGGAGCTGGAATTCCGTGAGGTCGACCGTGACTACAAGGCTGCCCAGGAGGAGCTGCGCTACCTTGAGCTGGAGCTATCTGCGGCCAATGCCGGCCTTGCCACCAAGGCTGCCGAGGGCACCCGGCCAACCCGTGCCGACCAGCCCGACGACCTGCCAAGCCTGAAAGCCGAATACGCGCAGCTGCTGACCCGTTACAAGGATGCCCACCCGGATGTAGTGTCGGTCAAACGCAAGATACAGGCACTCGAAGCCAGTGGGAGGAGCACTGCGGCCGTGTCCACGGTCAGCCTCGACGCGGCCCGTGTTCGCGCCAAGATGAGCGCCGCCCAGGTGCGTATTGCCTCGCTGGCAGAACAAAAGCGTGAGCTGACCCGGAAAATGGAAGGCTACGAAGCCGAGATCCTCGAGGCGCCGCAAGTCGAGCGTGGTCTGGTGACCTTGATGCGTGACCACGACAACGCGCGCAAGAAATACGAAGAGATTCGTGCCAAGGAAATGGGCGCAAAGATTACCGAAAGCCTCGAGCAGGAAAACAAGGCTGAACGCTTTGTGCTGCTGGAGCCTCCTCTGTTGCCTGAGAAGCCGATCAAGCCTAACCGCAAGAAAATCGCTGCGCTGGGTCTGGTGCTGGCACCGGCCGGTGGCGGGGCGTTGGTGATGCTGCTGGAAATGCTCAATCAGCGCGTGCGTGGCGTTGGTGCCCTGGAAAGTCTGCTGGGCAAACGGGTACTGGTGGCACTGCCTTATATCGATACCCGGGCCGACGTGGCTCGACGCAAGCGCTGGCGCAATCGCCTGATCCTGGCGGCACTGGCGTTGGCAGCTATCATGATAGGGCTGGTGCACGTGTTCTACATGCCACTGGATGTGCTGTTGTACAAAGTCATGTCTCGGTTTGTATAGGGAAAGCAGTGATGGACAGGATCAAGCCGGCTGTTGGCAACAATATTCATCAGGTTACCCCGGGTACTCCCCAGGCACTGTCTCCCGCCCCCGGTACGGCGCTGGCCGAAGTGCCGGGTCAGTTCGATTACGTGAACACCAAGGTGGTGCCGCTGCGTGCAGACCACCTGGAGCGTAACCGCATCGTGGCGTACAACAAGAACTCCAACATGAACGGGCCGATCGACCTGTTGCGTACGCAGGTGCTCAGGGCCATGGATGAGAACGGCTGGCGCACCTTGGCCATCACCTCGCCAACGCCGGAAGCGGGCAAGACAATGCTGGCGATCAACCTGGCCATGAGTATTGCCCACCATACCACCAAGACTGCGTTGCTGGTGGACTTCGACCTGCGCCGGCCCAAGGTCGGCAGTTACCTGGGGCTGCCCATGGAGCAGGCACTGAACGAGTTTCTGACGGACAAGGCCGAGTTGCAGGACTGCCTGGTCAACCCCACCTTGCCGCGCTTCGTGGTGCTGCCAACGCGGGTACCCGTGCCCCTGTCGACCGAGATGCTGTCCTCGCCCAAGGTGAACAACCTGATTGGCGATTTGCGCAACCGCTACGAATCGCGCATCTGCATTTTCGATTTGCCACCGCTGCTCAGCTCGGACGATGCGATCACCGTGTTACCCAAGTTCGACTGCGTGTTGCTGGTGGTGGCCAACGGGATGAACAACAAGAAGGAAATCGAGGATTGCCTGCATCACCTGGGCACGGTGAACCTGATCGGGACAGTGTTGAACAAGGCTGACGAACAGCCGCGCACCTATTACTGAGCCTTCTGGCAATGCGCCTGTAGACGCCGCCTTGTGCTGCGCCTACAGGAAGCCGAGGGCAACTCAGCGCTCCCAGGGATACTGCAACTCCCACTGCCACGCATGCCGAACAATCTGCTCCAGCGAGGCGAATGCCGGACGCCAGCCCAGCACCTGCATGGCTTTGCTCGCATCCGCCACCAGCCGTGGCGGGTCGCCGGCGCGACGCGGTGCGTCAAGGGCATTGATCTGTCGCCCGGTCACTGCCCGGGCCGTATCGATCACCTGCTGCACCGAAAAGCCCAGGCCATTGCCCAGGTTGAACGCGGCACGCTCGCCACCGTCCAGTAAATAATCCACTGCCAGTGCATGGGCCGCCGCCAGGTCTGCCACATGCACGTAGTCGCGTATGCAGGTGCCATCCGGTGTGTCGTAGTCGCGACCAAACACTGTCACCGCCTCACGCCGGCCAGATGCAGCCTGCAGGATCAAGGGGATCAGATGGGTTTCCGGTTCATGACGCTCGCCTAGCTGGCCTTCCGGGTCAGCGCCCGCTGCATTGAAATAGCGCAGGCATACCGACTTCAAACCATAGGCCCGGTCGAAGTCCTCAAGAATCTGCTCGACCATCCATTTGCTCAACCCGTACGGGTTGATCGGTCCCTTGGTGTGCGCTTCATCGATCGGCACGTACTGCGGGTTGCCGTAAACGGCGGCACTCGAAGAAAACACCAGGTGCCTGATGCCGGCATTGACCATGGCCTGCAGCAGGGAAAGGGTGGCTGCGACGTTGTTCTGGTAGTACTTGCCGGGTGCACTGACCGACTCGCCCACTTGAATGAACGAGGCGAAGTGAAACACCGCATCGAAGTGGCACACGCCAAACAGCACATCCAGTGCGGCTTCGTCGGCGATGTCGAGCTTGGCCCACTGGATACCGGGGCCAGGTGAGACCAGGTCCGCCACCAGCACTTCATGGCCGGCGGCGAGCAGGTGCTTGACCATGTGCGAGCCAATGTAGCCCGCACCACCCACAACCAGATATTTCATCCCCACCTCCTGGAATCTGCTGTTTACAGACGCAGTGAACACTCCCTGACACGTGCAGGTGGGATGATCAGCTACAGGTGACCTGAGCGTAGATGGCCATATGCTCTATTTCAAGAATAGCCAATTGGACATGTAGGTACCGTCGAAGGTAATGGTGTATTGCCCATCCTTGTAGGCCACTGGCAGCGGCTTCAGCTGTTCCCGTGCATCGCGGGCGAACAATTTCAGGCCGGCGGGTGCCTTGATGTCCAGGCGGCCTTCAAGGGGCTCGACATTGAACGGCGTCTTGTCATCGGCCTTGGGCATGGCACGGGTGCCCAGAGACAGCAGAAGCTCGCGCGACTGGCCCAGTGCCTTGCCGTCCAGGCTCTGGACCACGACGCTGGCGTAAGGCGTTTTCGCTTGTACCTGAATGGCACCCAGGTTGACCGGGCGGCCGCCCAGCCAGCCGCTGGCGGCCTGGGTCAGTGGCGTGTCGATGGTGTAGATGCCTTGTTGCCAGTTGCGCCTGAGCTCGCCTGTATCGGTCACCGACTCGGTGGCATCGGCGGCCAGCAGCGATTGCCCCGGGTCATGCAGCACTTGCGCGCCTGCCGGGATGGGCGCGGGTTTTAGCCAGGGCAATTGCGGCGTGTGTGGCAGGGCGATCTGCAACTGGCCCTTTTCCATGGCCGTGCGCAACAGCGGTGAGTTACGCGGGGTGATTTCCTGGTTGTACAGGGTGTCAGGTGTAGGTGCGAACACGTAGCGAGTGGTGGCGGGTTTCACGTCCGCACGGCGATAGAGCAGGGCCGCGGCGGGCAGGGTGGCGATCATCGCCGGGTCGTTGTACGCGTGCCAGTTGTCCGCCGTGCGCCAACCTGGGTTGAATGCTTGTTGGCTGTAGGCGTATTGCAGCATGGCGTCCCAGCCTTGGTGGCTGGCAGTGCCGGCGATGTAAATGGGTAGCGAGTGACGGTCCGGCAGCGGGAAGGGCTCGGCGTTCCACTCGGTGACGGTCAGCGGTTTGCCGACGACCTGGGCGGCAGCAATCCAGTCGATCATGCCGTCGCTGGTCAGCGGGTTCTTCTCCAGTTGGCCTGCGTCGCCGTAGCTGTGGGCGTCGATGACATCACCAACGCTCAGTGCCGGCAGTGCGCTAAGCCCATTGCCGCCCCAGGTGCTGGTGGTCGCAATGGGGACTTTCACGCCCACGCTGCGCAAGTGGGCGATCATGTCGGCATTGAAGCGTTGTTCCAGCTCGTTGAGCAACAGCTTCGACGGCCCATGCTCCCAGGCACGCCAGGTCAGGTCGGCGGGCAGGTCAAACTGTTTGGCAAAGGCCTTGGCCGCGGTCATGTAGCGCTCGCTGTGGCGCGGTACATCCTTGTTCGGCATCAGGGCGTTGCCGTAATGCTGGGTCAGGTCATTCTCGTTGGTGATCAGCACGGCGGCGATGGCCGGGTCGTCCTTGTAGGCCAGGCCCGTGTATTCGTTCACATGGGTCAGGTACTGCTCGGCGAAGCGTTTCATCGCTTGCTGGATACTGTCGTTCACGTAGGCGTAACCCTTCAGGTCGACGCGACCATCCTTCTCGGGCAGCTCCTTGAAGTCTTCGATATTGTCGTTGGCGGTAAACGCACGCTGCACATGCATGTCCAGCCAGATGTAGATGCCTTCGTCCTTGAGTGACTTGATCCACAGGTCGAGCTTGCGCAGCGATTCGGTGCTGAGCTGCTGGGTATCGCGCACCAAGGTGCCATCGCCAAATACGTTGGGGCTGACCCAGGGCGAGTCGTGGTGATGCAGGCGCACCAGGTTGAAACCCAGTGCCGAGAGGCGTTTGGCCTGCTGGCGTATTTCGTCGTCGGGGCTTTTGAACAGCGAGTAGGCCGACAGGTTGGTGCCCCAGAAGCGTATTGGGGTGTTGTCGGCGAACATCAACTGGTCGCCGACCGCCTTGACGAAGCCACGCTTGCCGGCGGGTTTTTCCGCTGCGTTGAGGAACGACAGGTCCACCGGCGAGGTGCGCCAGTCCAGTTGGTCATCAGGCCACTTGGCGGGGTCTGCCAGGCCGAAGCGCTCGGTGGGCGTCGGGCCGAGTTCGATGTCGCCGGTCACGTTGAGCACAGCCTTGAGCTGCTGGCGGCCGGCGCTGATCGGGTCCTTGTAGAGGAATGCGCGCAGCTCGGACGGGTTGCCGCGCTCGAAATAGACCTTGGCCAGTGGCGGGTCGAAGCGCATTTCGATGCGGCGACCCTGGTCGGCCTTGCCCCACGTCCAGCCGCGGTTGTCGGGCAGCAACTGCGGGGCCCCCATGTCGCCGGCGATTTGTGCCGGATCGAACTGGAACACCATGCCGCCACCCATGACACCGTTCTGGCGGCTGTGGGCGTCGAGGTCGAAGGCCCAGCTCAGGGTTTGTGCCTGTTCCTTACGGATGTCAGCCTGCAGGTCGAAGTCCAGTTCCTTGTTCTTGCCCCGCAGCGTGTAGTGGTAAGGGCCATTGACCTTGAAGTCGGTATAGAAACCGGTCCAGCTCCAGTTGGCAGCCCAGAAATCGAATTTGGCCTTCATGACCGGGCCACCGCCGTGTGTCACGGTAGGCAAGCCATTTTGCTCATCGACACTGACCTGCCAGTCTGAAGCCCAGCTGGCCAGCGGCAGCAGGGCCAGGCCGGCAATGGCCGAAAGGCGCACGTAATGACGCAGGGACAGCCTATTCATGAGCATTACCTGGGTTGTAGGTCGGGTTCTGCCAGCTCAACGGCCGGGCTGTTGTGCAGGCGGCGAACCATCTGGATGTAGGCCACGCCCAGCCCTGCGATAGACCAGTACACCACCGGGATGAAGGTGATGCTGCTGACGGTGAAGATGATGACCAGAATGCCGATCAGCGTTGCCAGCAACACCCGGCCGAGCTGTCGTCGTTCGTCATCCTTGTCGGCAAAACTGAGCATGGCCCTGCGGATACCCAGCAGCAGCACGGCAAAGAACGCCACGAACAGGCCTAGCCCGACCAGGCCGGCCCGCAGCGCCAGGTTGATGTAGGTGTTGACGATATCGATGATGCCTTCGCCCTGGATCATCGCCTGCATTTCGGGTGTGTTACGGAAATCGAAGGAGCCGAACAATGGGTTGCGCTGGATGACGATCCAGGCGTTGTCCATCAGCCGCTCGCGGTAGGTGATGTTCTCTTTCTCGATGCTGCCGATGTACGGCAACAGGTCCAGCACCTTGTCGCCGCCAGGCACGACAGTCAGCAAGGGCAACGCCAGCATGCCAGCCGCACCCAGCAGCGCCAGGCGCTTGACGGCGCCTTTGCCCAGGGCAATGAACACCACCACGATGACCACGGCGCCGATCCACGGGCCACGCGACAATGGCGCGAACAGCCCGGCGGCCAGCAGCAGGGCGCCCATGGCCCTGTGCAGCGGGCGTTGCACATAGCCTTGCACGAACAGGAACAGGCCGATGGCCACGCTCATTACGTAACCCAGTACAATCGCCTGGCCGGTGGTGACGCTTGCCCGCAGCGCACCGCCGCGGCTCAGGTAGCCGGACATGCTCCATGGCACGCCCATGGCGTCGACCAGGGCGCTGTACAGTAACCAGTGGCGCACATACTCGGCCACAGCGATCAGCGCCATGACGAAAGAGGCGAGTACGAAGGCCAGCAGGGTGTCCTTGAAGTCGCTGATCTGACGTAGGCCACGGCTGGCCACGTAATACGGCAGGAGTACGTCGACATACAGGTACAGCGCCTGGCGCAGCGTGTCGGTAGGCGTGGTTTCGCGTAAATAGAGCACGCTCAGCAACAGCAGGCCGGCCGCCAGCAATTTATCAGCCCAGGTGCGGCCAAAGCGCAGGGTGTCACCCTGGCGGCGCAGGTGCAGCGCGGCCGGCAGCAGCACGCACAGGCTCAGCAGGCGAATATGGTTCAGGTCGACCAGGTAATTGACCACGCCAAACCCGGGCACCTGCACCGACGCTGGCGGGATCAGGAACAGCAGCATGTAGAACAGCGCCATGGGGTTGTGCTCGCGGCGCCCGGCCAGCAACAGGACGACCGCGCCCACGCCCAGGTACAGCCAGAAGCTGTGCGAGAAAAAAGCCAGCAGGGTCAGCAGGAACCACAGATTGCGCCGGCGCTTGTAGTCGCTGAGCGGAATCAGGTCGGTGGCAGGCCGGCGCGCCATCAGGAAGACCACGCTCGCCAAAAACAGGATGACGATCAACGCACGAAAATGTTCAGGCATCGGCTATGTACACCTTTCCTTCGGTGGGCAACGGCTAGCATCGTGGCTAATTGAAACTATAGTGACTTTTAGCCAATCAGTCAGAGATTGAAGTCATGCCGTCGATTGATGTGTCAGCTGCCGCGAGCCTGCGCAAGCGTGCCCTGAGGGCCGGGTCGTGGAACCTGGTCTCGCAGGTGGCTTCACAGGTGATGCGCCTGGGCGGCAATCTGATCATGGCCCGATTGCTGCTGCCGGAAATGTTCGGCGTGATGGTCATTGCCACCACTGTTTCGATACTGCTGCATTTGCTTTCCGATGTCGGCCTGCGCCAGAACATCATCCAGAGCCACCGTGGTGACGATCCAGATTTTCTCAATACCGCCTGGACCGTGCAGATCATCCGCGGTTTCCTGCTGTTTGCCCTTACCCTGCTGCTGGCCCTGGGGGCCTGGTTGGCACAACTGGCTGAGCTGTGGCCGGCAGACTCTACTTATGCCGCGCCGGTACTGCCGATGGTACTGGCGGTCACCGGCCTGTCGGCGGTCATCTGGGGTTTCCAGTCCACCAAGATAGATGTGGCGGTACGAACTTTCCAACAAAAGCGCGTGGTGCTGGTCGACCTTGCCTCGCAGGTGGCTGGCCTGGTGGTGATGCTGGTGCTGGGCTTGCTGACCCATTCGATCTGGGCGCTGGTGTTATCAGGCCTGGTTTCGGCGGTCGTCTGGACCGTGCTGGGGCACACCGCCCTGGAGGGGCCCAACAACCACCTGCGCTGGGACCGTTCGGCGCTCACCGAGTTGATCGTGTTTGGCCGTTGGATCCTGTTGTCGTCGATGGTCGGCGTGCTGGCGATGTACGGCGACCGCATATGGTTTGGCGCCAGCATGTCGGCGGCGCAACTGGGTGTGTATTCGATCGCCGTGCTGATCCTGGGTGCGGTGCAGACCGCGCTCATGAAAATTGTCGGCGCGGTGGCGCTGCCTGCTTTCAGCGAGGCGGCCAGGGCCGACGACAAGCCGCGCCTGAAAGCGCTGTATTTCCGTTTTCGGCTGCTGGTCGACCTGCTGGTGCTGTTCATTTGTGGCGGTTTCCTGACCGCCAGCCCGCTGCTGATCGGCTGGATGTATGACGATCGCTACCGCGAAGCCGGGCCGATGCTGGCGATTCTCTCGCTATCGTTCATCGTATTGCGCTATACCTTGGCTCATCAGGTGTGGATTGCCTTGGGCCTGACCAAGTACCAGGCCATGGACAACATTATCCGCCTGGTCTCGTTATGGGGGCTGTTGCCGCTACTACTGGCAATTGGCGGGGTGGAGTGGGCGATCTGGGGGGTTGCCCTGCATGCTGTGCCAACGCTTGTGCTGGTTGTGTATGTGAACTGCAAACTGGATATCTTCAGCCTCAAACGTGAGCTGATGGTACTGCCGATGTTGCTGGTCGGGGCGCTGTGCGGGGCACTGTTGACGGCCTTTTTCAACTGGCTGTAGCGCAGTTTGCTGGGTGTAACTTTCATGGCTACAGGTCACGGGATCATGGAGAAGCTCACTTTTTGTAATGCGCAGTTGGGTCGTAGAGGTTTTCTCCAGAGTTGTGTCTTGCTCAGTGTGGGGGGGGCGGTGTTCGGCGCCTCGGCGGCCGTTGCCGGCAAGCCGGTCGAAAAGCCCGGATTCGTGGTAATCAACGGTTGGGTATTACCGTCCCGTTACTTCCGGAACGCGTCAGTATGATCAAGGACTTTCAGCAGCAGAAGGCGCTGCGCGACCACTATGACTTCTGCATCATCGGGGCCGGCCCGGCGGGTATAACCTTGGGCTTGCGCCTGGCAGCCGCCGGCTGGAGCGTCATGATCGCCGAAGGCGGGGGGCGTGAATATGCGCCGCACTCGCAAGGCTTGTACGCGTGCTCATCCACCGGCCTGGAACTGTATGCCGAGGAAACCCGCCTGCGTTACCTGGGTGGTACCTCCAATCACTGGGCTGGCCGTTGTCGTCCATTTACTCCCTCGGATTTTGCCGTCGCCCCGCCAGGCGACTTGCCGGGCTGGCCAATTCCCTACTCGGAGATCGAAGGCTTCCTGCCGGCAGCGATGGAGATCGTCGATCTGGCGCCTGGCTCGGATTTTCGCGCAATGAATGCCGGCCTCAATGGTGGTGACTTCGAGGCAGACCGTTTTCTGCTCAGCACGCCGACACGCTTTGCGCAAAAGTACGCTTCAGCACTGGAGCAGACCCCAGGCCTGGACGTATTCATCAACTGTAATTGCGTCGACCTGGAGTTCGACAAGGCTTCCGGCCACCTGGCTGCGGTGGTTTTGTCCGACTATGAGCGCAATCGTCAACGCCTGGTGGCTGGCAATTTCATTCTGGCCACAGGTGCCATCGAGAATGCCCGGCAGTTGCTCAACAGCGAGACCTTGGTGGCCGCAGGCGTGGTGGGCAAGGAAGGGCTGGTAGGCGGGTGTTTCATGGAACACCTGAACATCGAAATGGGCACTTTTATCCTTAAGTCCGGGCAGGACCCAGAGCCGCGCCAGTACTACACCACCGATGCTTTCGTCGACGAGTACAAGGCCGGTAAAGGCAATGTCACCGCCGCCCTGCTGGCCGATGTGAAAACCTATGGCCGCACTGCCGAGGTCAAGTATTTTCTCGAGAGCCTGGCCTGCGACATGGGGTTTGCCAACAAGGTCGCCTTCGTCGCCAAGTTCAGTTGCCCGGGTGACGGCGTGATCAGCACCATGATCGAGCAGTTCCCCAACCTGCACAGCCGTATTTCGCTGCTGGACGAGAAGGATGCGCTGGGCGTGGCCAAGGTCAATGTCAATTGGGTGCTGAGCGCCGAAGACCGGCACACCATCAAGTGCATTGGCAGCGAACTGGCCAAGCAGTTCGCCGACATGGATCTGGGGTTCGTCAAACTCAACGATTTCGTCTATGACACCTCGATTCCGCTGAAAATGGCACCCCATGCCCATCACATGGGCACCACGCGTATGGCCGCCTCGCCGCAGTTCGGTGTAGTCGATGCCAATTGCAAGGTGTTCGGTACCGAAAACCTGTATGTCGCCGGCAGCAGCATTTTTGCCAAGGGCGGCGCCTCCAACCCGACCATGCCGCTGTTGCAATTTGCCGTGCGGCTGGCCGACCACCTCGATAACAAGATGAAAGCGGCCGGCAGCGCCGCTGCGTGATGCGGGTTGTACACGGGTGAGTGCGATGCGGTCAGCACCTAGAAGAACGAGACCGGAACGCCTCAGGACACTCCAGATTGTTCAGATCGCGAGGCCAGGCAGTATGAAGGGATGGATACGCAAGGCAGTGGCGCACTACGCCCATGCAACCGGGCGAGGGGGCAAATTCTACAGGAGGTTCTGCAACCCCTCTGGTCTTGAATGGGGGGCCTATCTGGCCCGATGGGGCAACTTTCACTCGGTTGGCAGCAATTTCTTCGTCAATACAGGCTGCAAGTTTCTCGACCCGTCGCTGGTCCGCATCGGCAACAGCGTGGGCCTGTCCGACTGCACCTTGATCGGTCATGACGGGGTGGTATTGCTGATCGAGCATCGCTTTGGCAAGCACCTGGATTCGGTCGGTTTCATCGACATCAAGGACAATTGCTTCATCGGCCATGGTGCGATCGTGATGCCTCGCGTGACCATCGGGCCCGAATCCATCGTGGCGGCAGGGGCGGTGGTGACCAAGGACGTGCCACCAGGCACCGTCTATGGTGGCAACCCGGCCGTGTTCATCTGTACCACCGAGCAGTTGATCCAACGGGTCGAGGCACGTTGCGAAGCCTACCCATGGATAGACCTGGTGAAGCAGCGCAACGGGGCCTATGACCCGGAAGTTGAACCGCTATTGATGGCGCAAAGACGTCAGTATTTCTTCGGGGACGGCAAAAATGGCTAGCAAACCTGTGGATGTCATGGTGGTGAACTTCAATACCGCTGGACTGCTGCAGCCGATGTTCGATGCACTGCGCCGGGCCGACAGCGAGCGGCTGGCCAGCTACCTGGTGGTCGACAATGCCTCGCGCGATGACTCGGTGCAGCGCATGGCCCAGGTGTGCCCCGAGGCTCTGCTGCTGAGCAACAAGCAGAACGTGGGGTTCGGCCGGGCCAACAACCAGTTGTTGGCGCACCTCAAGGGCAAGTACGCCTTGCTGCTCAATACCGATGCCTTCGTTGCCGCCGACTCGCTGCAAAAAACGCTCGACTACATGGACGCCCACCCGGAGTGCGGCGTACTGGGGGTGCGCCTGGAGGGTCGCGATGGCGACCTGCAACCAAGCTGTCGCTACTTCCCCACGCCGCTCAATGTGTTCGTTGGGCGTACCGGGTTGGGGCGGTTCTTCCCAGGGCTGAAGATGGTCGACGAAATGAACTGGGACCACGCCTCTGTGCGCGAGTGTGACTGGTTGCCCGGCTGCTTCTACCTGGTACGCCGCGAAGTACTCGACAAGGTGGGTTTGTTCGACCCGCGCTATTTCCTTTATTACGAGGAGGTGGACCACTGCAAGCGGGTGAAGGAAGCGGGCTGGAAAGTGGTGTTTTACCCGCATACCACGGTGGTGCATATCGGTGGCGAAAGCTCCAAGTCGGTGGCGGAGCTGGAGGCCGCCAGCCGGCAGATCTCGTCCTATCAGATCGAAAGCGAGTTGCTGTACTTTCGCAAGCATCACGGGGTGGCGGGGCTTGCCCTGCACATGCTGCTGGTGACGCTGGGCGACTTGGTGCTGGCACTCAAGGCGCTGTTGAAACGACGCGGCTGGGGCGCCATACAGGCCTGCTGGCGTCATTGCCGGGCAACCTGGTCTTTGCTGTTCAAGACCCGGTACGCCAGCCAACCGACAAGGTAGGTGGAGCCATGTTCGAGAATATTCGCGCCGACCTGCGTGCCCATGGCGGGGACTGGGGCGCCCAGGGCTTCTGGGTATTGCTGGTGTACCGCTTTGGCCGCTGGCGCTATACGCTGCGCCCGGCACTGCTGCGCAAACTGTGCTCGCTCATCTACAAGGTGCTGTTCAAATTCGTCCAGATCATCACCGGTATCGAACTGCCGTGCGAAGTGGTGATCGGGCGCAACTTCGTCATCGATCATTTTGGCGGCATCGTTGTCAGCGGCTATGCCCGCTTCGGCGATGACTGCCGTATCCGCAACGGCGTGGTGGTGGGCCTGAAGAATGTCGACGAGCCGATTGCCCCGGTGTTCGGCAACAACGTCGACATCGGCACCGGGGCCAAGGTGCTGGGCAGTATTCGCATCGGCAACAACGTGATCATCGGCGCCAATGCCGTCGTGCTGGTAGATGTGCCTGACAATTCACTGGCAGTGGGGGTGCCGGCCATCATCAAGGCCCGGCAACCGGCCGCCGTGGCATCGGTCGAGTGAGGCCTATGGCAACGGTGATCGGGGTGGTGGTAATCGGCCGCAATGAAGGCCAGCGCCTCGAGCGCTGCCTTGTTTCGCTGGCGCACGGGGCCGACAAAGTCATGTACGTCGACTCGGGTTCCACCGATGGTTCGCTGCAGTTGGCCGCCAACCTTGGCGTGGCAGTACTGGCGCTGGACATGAGTATTCCGTTCACCGCCGCACGCGCCCGCAATGAAGGTTTTGCCGCCTTGCAGCGCCTGTTGCCATCGATGCAACTGGTACAGTTCGTCGATGGCGACTGCGAGGTGAATGCCACCTGGCTGGCCACGGCGCAGGCTTTTCTTGAGCAGCACCCCGCCGTGGCAGTGGTGTGTGGTCGCCGGCGTGAGCGCTTTCCGCAGCGGTCGGTGTACAACTTGCTGTGCGACCTGGAGTGGGATACCCCGGTCGGTGAGGCCAAGGCCTGTGGCGGCGATGCACTGATGCGGGCAGACGCTTTTGCAGCTGTGGGTGGCTTCCGGCCTGACCTGATTGCCGGAGAAGAGCCTGAACTGTGTGTGCGTTTGCGGGCCAACGGCTGGAAAATCTGGCGACTGGCTGCCGAGATGACCCTGCACGATGCCGGCATGACCCGTTTCAGCCAGTGGTGGCGGCGTAGCCTGCGTGCTGGGCACGCCTATGCCGAGGGCGCCTACCTGCATGGCCAGCCACCCGAGCGGCATTGGCTGCGTGAGTCACGTCGGGCCTGGTTGTGGGGCCTGGGCATACCCTTGGTGATCGCGCTGGCCTGCCTGCTGCTGGGCGGCTGGGGCCTGCTCTTGCTGTTGATCTACCCACTGCAGGCCGTGCGCCTGGCCCGCCGCGGCGGCAAGTCGACGCGCGAGAACTGGCTGCAGGCTGTGTTTCTGGTGTTGGGCAAATTCCCGGAAATGCTCGGCCAGCTGAAGTTCCTGCGCCACCGCCTTGCGGCTGGCAAATCGGCTTTGATCGAGTACAAGTGAGAGAAACCCATGATGCTCGGCACCCTCGTGAAAAGCGTGTTTACCTTGCAACCGGGTTACTCGTTGCGGGCGATGCACAACAAGTACAAGTTGGCACGGCAGATCGCCAGGCAGTGGCCTGAGCTGAACGGGTTCCTGCAGCGCATGACGGCGGCGCTGGGCCCGCACGGTTTGCAGCGCCTGGGTGTGGATTGTATCGGTGTCGTGCAATGGCCTTACATCAGCCGATGCTGGGAGGCGCCACAGCGTCTGGAGGTGGTGGCTTCGCACTTTGAACAGGTGGCTGGGCAGTTCCCGGCGTTGCTGTTGCTGGGGCGCGACGAAAACCTGAAGTTGTGTGACCTGTCCAGCCACTCGCCGGGCTGTTGCCTGGTACTGGACCGACCAATCTGGTTCAAGCGCGAAGGCGAGCTGGTGCTGAACCTGTTCCAGGCCGACCTGCGTGTGGCATCCCTGGCCTTCACCCTGGGCCGCAGCCAAGGTGAGACCAGCCTGTTCATCGGTGCGGTGCAGGGTATTCACAAAGGTATCGACAGCGAAACCTCACTGGCTATCTACCGTGACCTGACCAAGGACTTCGAAGGGTTGCGGCCACGCAGTCTGTTGCTCGAAGCGTTGAAATGCCTGGGCAGGACCCTGGGTGTGACACAGCTGTATGCCGTCAGTGACGCCTGCCGGCACCATCGCCATCCCTATTTTGGCAGCGACAAGGGCCAGGACCTGGCGGCCAACTACGACGTGATCTGGCAGGAACATGGCGCCACAGCGTCTGACCGTGAGGACTTTTTTACCCTGCCTCTAGCACCGGCGCAACGGGCGGAAGCTGACATTCCGGCCAAGAAACGGGCGATGTACCGCCGCCGCCAGGCATTGCTTGACGATGTTTTCACCCGCTTGCAGGCAGCATTGCCAAGCAGCAACCACAACCTTGGACTACAAGGAAAACAGGGGGATGCATTTGCTGTGAGTGCATCGGCAGTAGACAGGCCGCCCGTAGTCGACAGCCTGAAGTGAAGGTTGCCAGGGAAGGTTGGTCATCAAGCGGGTTTGGATCTGGATTCGTATGCATATTGCTTACTTCATCAATCAGTACCCGAAAGTCAGCCACAGTTTCATCCGTCGCGAAATTCTGGCGCTGGAGCGCCAGGGGGTTGAGGTGCAACGTATAGCCCTGCGTGGGTGGGACGCCGAGGTGCAGGATGCCGAGGACGCAACCGAACGGGGCAAGACCCGCTACGTATTGCAAGGTGGGCTCAAGGGGTTGTTGGCACCGACGTGGCAAGTACTGCGTACGCAGCCGCGGCGGTTTTTCCAGGCGCTGGGGCTGGCCATGCGCCTTGGCCTGCGGGCCGACCGTGCCTGGCCCTACCACCTGGTCTACCTGGCCGAGGCCTGCCTGGTGCTGCAATGGTTGCAGGCTGGGGAGGCAACACATGTGCACGCGCATTTCGGCACCAACTCTACTGAAGTGGTCATGCTGGCCAACGTCCTGGGCGGGCCGACATACAGCTTTACCGTGCACGGGCCGGAAGAATTCGACAAACCACAGTTCTTGCACATGGGTGAGAAGGTGCAGCGCGCCGCCTTTGTCGCGGCGGTGAGCTCGTACGGACGAAGCCAGCTGTACCGTTGGGTGGCGCACGAGCACTGGGGCAAGGTGAAGGTGGTGCATTGCGGACTGGAGCGTGGTTTCCATGAGGTGGCGCCAGTCGATGTGCCATCGGCGCCACGGCTGGTGTGTGTTGGGCGCCTGTGCGAACAGAAGGGCCAGCTGCTGTTGCTCGAAGCGGCGCGCTGTCTCGCTGCCCGGTCGATCACCTTCGAGCTGGTGCTGGCGGGTGACGGTGAAATGCGCGAGCAGATCGAGGCCTTGATTGCCCGTCACGGCTTGCAGCAGCAAGTGCGTATCACTGGCTGGATCAGCAGTGCGCAGGTACGTGAGGAAATCCTGGCCGCCCGTGCGCTGGTGCTACCCAGTTTCGCCGAGGGCTTGCCCGTGGTCATCATGGAGGCCATGGCCTTGCGTCGGCCCGTGCTCACCACCTATGTAGCGGGTATCCCCGAGCTGGTGCGGCCTGGCGAGAACGGCTGGCTGTTCCCTGCCGGCGCCGTGGACGAGCTGGCAACAGCCATGGCCGACTGCCTGGCGCAACCGGCCGAGGTACTGCAGCGCATGGGCGAGGTGGCCTACCAGCGTGTGGTGCAACGGCATGACATCGACACCGAGGCGGCCAGGCTGGCCGGCTATTTCAAGGCATACGCATGATAAGTGTATTGGGTTGGTTACTGGGCCTGTTGGCGATCATCGTCCTGGTACCGGTGTTGGTGCTGGTGCTGCAAGTGTTGCTGGCTTGCCTGCCGGTGCGGTCGAGGCCCAAGGGCATTGGCGAGCGCCCGCGAGTGGCGGTGTTGGTGCCCGCCCACGATGAGGCATTGATCATTCGCGCGATGCTGGCGAGCGTTACGCCGCAACTGCTGGACGGCGACCGCTTGCTGGTCGTGGCGGACAACTGTTCGGATGACACGGCCCAGTTGGCACGTGAGGCCGGCGCCGAAGTGGTAGAGCGCCACGATACGCGGTTGCGCGGCAAAGGTTACGCATTGGATTTCGGCGTGCGCCATCTGGCTCAGCGGCCGCCCGAGGTGGTCATCGTGGTGGATGCCGACTGCCAGGTGGGCGAGGGGGCGATCGATTGCCTGGCGCGCCGCTGCCACGCACTTGCCCGCCCGGTACAGTCGCTGTACCTGATGCGTGCACCGGCAGGTGCCGGGTTGCGGGTGCAAGTTGCCGAGTTTGCCTGGCGGGTCAAGAACCTGGTGCGGCCACGCGGCTGGGCGCGCTTGGGCCTGCCATGCCAGCTGATGGGCGCGGGCATGGCGTTCGGCTGGCACGATCTGAGCCTGATCAACCTGGCCAATGGTCATCTGGTCGAGGATGTGAAGCTGGGCCTGGACCTTTGCCAGCAGGGTAAACCGCCTGCTTTCTGCCCCGAGGCACTGGTCACTAGTCAGTTCCCGCTCAGCCAGCAAGGCCTCAACAGCCAACGCACCCGCTGGGAGCATGGCCATCTGGGCTTGATGCTTGCCGACGCACCCAAACGGGCGATGGCTGCAATCACCCAGCGCAACGCTAGCCTGGCGGCCTTGACCCTGGACCTGCTGGTGCCGCCCCTGGCGTTGCTGGTACTGACCTTGCTCGGGCTTAACCTGGTGACCTGGCTGGCGTACCTGCTGTTCGGCCTGGCGGCGCCCGCGTGGCTCGCCTTTGCCGGTTTGGCCTTGCTGGCCTTCGCCGTGATGTTGGCCTGGGCGCGCTTCTGCCGTGAAGTGATACCGTTCTCGGTGTTGTTGTACGCGCCGTTTTACGCGGCCAGGAAAATTCCCTTGTACCTGAGTTTCCTGATCAAGCGCCAGGTTGAATGGGTGCGTTCAAAACGGGATGACGACTGATGGATCAGTGGCAGAATCGCTGGAAGCGTGTGATCGACCAGCTGGAAGTGATCGCTGATGACGCCGCTGTGCAACGTCTTCTCGACCGCCTGGCTACGCCGGATACGGGCACCGTGCTGGGCTTCGTCAACGCCCATGCGATGAACCTGGTGGTGCGCGATGGTGGCTACAGCCAGGCACTGTCGGCCGCAGATGTGCTGCTGCGCGATGGCGCCGGCATGGCGATTCTGTATCGCCGCCTGGGCCTGGAACCTGGGCTGAACATGAACGGCACTGACTTCATTCCCAGGCTCATGGCTGCTTACCGAGGGCGCAAGGTCGCCTTCTGGGGCACCCGGCAACCCTACCTGGACCAGGCCGTGCGGCGCTGTGAAGCCGAGTTTGGCATCGTGCCGGTGTCGGTTCACGATGGTTTCGCCAGCCTTGAAACCTATTTGCAGTTGGCCCGCGAGCAGCAACCCGAGCTGATCGTGCTGGGCATGGGCATGCCCAAGCAAGAAGCGGTGGCAGCGGAGTTGGCAGTCACTGGCGGGCCATGCCTGATCGTGTGCGGTGGGGCGATCCTGGACTTCCTCGGCGGCAAGGTCAGCCGTGCCCCCGAATGGCTGCGCCGTTTGGGGGGCGAGTGGCTGTACCGCCTGCTGCGCGAACCCAAGCGCCTGTTCATGCGTTACGTGGTGGGCAATCCGCTATTCCTGTTGCGCACCCTGCTGTACCGGCGGGCGGCGGTTTCGGCCAGGCGGGCCCTATGAATCGGTCAAAGTTCGCACAAGCGGTGATTCCGGGTACGCCAGCAGCGGGTGGCTGCTACAGTGATATCAATCGCTTGAGGGCGCTACGCGCCTGCTGCACGGGTTTTGCGTAACCTGTTTTCAAGACTTGCTGTTTGATGGAAGGCACTTGCTACGCTCATTTTGATGAGGTCTGAAATGGTTTTCGAACCCAGAAGCAGTCGTTCCTTACTCCAGAGAAGAAGCAGTGTCAGTAACGCCATTCAGGCCGGCCTCGATGGTATTGCCGTCACCGGTATTGCCTGGTACCTGATCTACGACCAGTTCGGCTATATCACATCCGATTACGTGATCATGCTGCTGTTGCTGATTGGCGCACTGGCAGTCATTTATGATCATTACGCCATCTACCGCACCAACGTCGGGCTGTCGATCAAGGCGTTCCGCCTGTTCAAGGCCTGGTCGGCAACGTTTTGCTTCCTGGTCGTCATGGCGTTCCTGACCAAACAGAGCGAAACCTATTCACGGCTATTGGTGGTGCAACTGTTCGTCATTGGTTATGTCGCCCAGCTATTCTTGCATTTTGCCGTGCGCGAACTGCAAAAGCGCTTTAGCGCGCATGCACGCCTGGACAATGCCCTGATCATCGGCAACGGTGACCTGGCCAACTTCCTGTATCAGAAAATCAGCAACAACCCGTGGTTTGGCGAACGAGTGCTGGGCTGCGTGCTGCTCGACAAAGGCGATGGGCAGGGGTTGGAGAGTGCCGAGGGCAAGCAGCGCCTGCCAGTGCTGGGGCATATTGGCGACCTCGACGAGCTGGTGGCCCAACACGGTATTCGTACGGTGTACCTGGTGACGCCACTGGGTGGCTCCGAGGTCATCAACGACGTTTACTTCAAGTTGCTCGACAAGTGCATTGCGGTGAACTGGGTGCCGGATATCTTCTCGTTGCGCCTGATCAACCACAGCGTGCGGGAAATTGCCGGCATTCCGGTGCTGACCTTGTCGGAGACACCCTTGACGGGCATGAGCCTGTTCTTGAAAAACCTTGAGGACCGGGTGCTGGCCGCGTTGATTTTGCTGTTTGCATCACCTGTGTTGCTGGCTGTTGCGCTGGCCATCAAGATCGACAGCCGCGGGCCGGTGTTCTTCCGCCAGGAACGTACCGGCTGGACAGGAGAATCGTTCCGTATCTGGAAGTTTCGCAGCATGCATGTTCACCAACCGGAAGCAGGTGTGGTCAAGCAGGCGCAGAAGAATGACCCACGGTTGACCCGGGTCGGCGCCTTTATCCGGCGTACAAGCCTTGATGAACTGCCACAATTGTTCAATGTGCTGACCGGGGAAATGTCCCTGGTAGGGCCGCGGCCGCATGCCTTGCAACATGACACCTTGTATTCGCAGGATATCGTTGACTACTTTGCCCGCCACAATATCAAGCCCGGCATGACAGGTTTGGCGCAGGTGCGCGGGTTCAGGGGGGAGACCAAGGATATCGAGCAAATGATCCAGCGAGTCGACTCGGACATCGAGTACATCAACAACTGGTCGTTGTGGCTGGACTTCGTGATCCTGGTGCGCACGCTCAATGCCTTCACCGGTAAGCAGGCTTATTGAGCCAAGCGCTCCTGCTCAAGCGCGCCCAAGTGGCTATTCCTTGTTCAACGGATGCAACGCCCTGAACCCCCGCGCTTCTTCCACCAGCCAGTCATGCACCGCCCGCGCACCTGGCTGGTTCAAGCCGCCAGGCGGGTAATGCACCACATAACGCTTGTGGTTGGCGATCGGTACACCAAAGGGCACGATCAATGCGCCGCGCTCCAGTTCGTCATTGAGCAGCGTGCGTCGTGCAATCGCCACGCCGATACCGGCAATCGCCGCCTCGATGGTCAGGTGGTTGCGGTTGAAAGTGTGCCCGCGCCGCACATCCAGGCCGGCGGCGCCGATGCCTTCCAGGTAGAACTCCCACTCGGCATATTCCGAACTGCCACGCCAGGCGGTGATGTCATGCAGCAGCGGGTAGTGCGCCAGGTCAGCGGGGCCGTGCAGCGGCGGGCGCCCGCGCAGCAGGCCAGGTGAGCACACCGGGAAGATCTGCTCGTCCAGCAGCGGCGTCGAGAGCATGCCTGGGTAGCTACCATCGTTCAGGTCGATGGCCAGGTCGAAGTCACCCGGGGTCAGCGCCTGGGCGCTGTCTTCGGCGACCAGGCGCAGTTCGATATCCGGGTAGCGCTGTTGAAAACGCGGCAAGCGCGGCGTGAGCCATTTGGCCAGGAACGAGGGGATCGAACGCACACGCAATGTGCCGCGGATTTCCCCCGCGTCCAGCCGCAGCAGCTCGGCTTCGATACTGCCGTAGGCCTCAGCCACCGTCTGGGCCAGGCGTTGCCCCTCGGCGCTCAGCTCCACGCCGCGCGCCCGGCGCAGGAACAGCCGGTAGCCCAGGCGCTCTTCCAGTTGGCGCATCTGCTGGCTGACCGCGCCCGGGGTGATGTGCAGCTCTTCGGCGCAGCGGGTGAAGGACAAGTGCCGGGCTGCGCAGGCAAATACATGCAGCCAGACGAACATCTGACCATTGAGTTGTCGTCGCATCGTTTAGTACCACTAAAGGCTTGCTTAGGAGGTTTCGTTGGTCATCCGTGAGCCAGCGCGGCAGTATCGCGCAAGTTCGCAATAACGCTCAATTTCTTCAGACAACCGTACCCTGGATGCATATCAGGGTAGGCTCAGGCATTAGCATGGCTATCAGTGTTTTCGACCTTTTCAAAATTGGCATCGGGCCGTCCAGTTCCCATACCGTGGGCCCGATGCGGGCGGCGGCCACCTTTGCCCAGGCCTTGCGTGAGCAGGGGGTGCTGGCGCGGGTAACGCGCGTGCAAGTGCGGCTGTATGGCTCGCTGTCGGCTACCGGGGTTGGCCATGCCACCGACCGCGCGTGCCTGCTAGGCTTGATGGGCCAGTGGCCGGACCGTATCGACCCGTCCACGATCGAGTCGCGCATCGGACAGGTCCTGCAAGAGCACTGCCTGATGCTCGACGGTAGCCATCCGCTGGCCTTCGACTATGGCCGTGACATGCTGCTGCTCGACGAGAGCCTGCCTTATCACCCCAATGCCATGAGCCTGGAAGCCATGGACGGGCAGCGCAGCCTGTTGAGCCAGACCTATTTTTCGGTGGGCGGCGGCTTCATCGTCGAGCAAGCCGAGATCGATGCGCCGGCAAGCGACACGAATGCCGTGATGCTGCCTTATGAATTCGACAGTGGTGCCCAACTGCTGGCTTTGTGCAAGGCCCACAACCTGAGCGTGGCGCAACTGATGATGGCCAACGAGTGCGCCTGGCGCCCGGAGGCCGAGGTGCGCGAAGGCTTGCTGCGCATCTGGGCGGCCATGCGTGAGTGCGTGGCGAACGGCCTGCGCAACGAGGGCGTCCTGCCGGGCGGCTTGCACGTCAAGCGCCGCGCCGCGCGGTTGCATCGCAGCCTGCAGGAGTTGGGCAAGCCCAACGTGATCGGCTCGACCCTTGGCGCCATGGAGTGGGTCAACCTGTTCGCCTTGGCGGTCAATGAAGAGAATGCCGCCGGTGGGCGTATGGTTACCGCGCCCACCAACGGGGCAGCCGGCATTATCCCGGCGGTGTTGCACTACTACATGAAGTTCAACTCCGGTGCCTGCGATGCTGATGTGGTGGACTTCCTGCTTGGCGCAGCGGCGGTTGGCATCCTGTGCAAAAAGAACGCCTCGATTTCCGGTGCCGAGGTGGGTTGTCAGGGGGAGGTGGGCTCAGCCTGTTCGATGGCTGCTGCCGGCTTGGCGCAGGTACTGGGTGCTACGCCGCCCCAGCTTGAAAACGCCGCCGAAATTGCCCTGGAGCACAACCTTGGGCTGACCTGCGACCCGGTGGGCGGCCTGGTGCAGGTGCCGTGCATCGAGCGCAATGCGATTGCTGCGGTCAAGGCGATCAACGCTGTGCAGATGGCGCTGCGGGGGGATGGCGAGCACTTCATCTCGCTCGACCGGGTGATCCGCACCATGCGTGATACCGGGGCGGACATGCATGCCAATTACAAGGAAACCTCGCGCGGCGGTTTGGCGGTCGCTTTTGTCGAGTGCTGAGTTTTAATGCGGTCAACTGGAGCGGCCTTGTGTCACGATGGGCCGCTCCTGAACCCGGTTGCGACGGACTCAGCGGCCTTTCTGCTTGGCTGCCAGGAAGCTCGCACGCATGTCTTTGGCCCAGCCATCGAGCACCGGCTTGACGTCATTCAAGGTCAGCTTCTGGGTATCGTTCTCCAGTTCCTGGCCCGCGCCCTTGCGGACCACCTGGGCCAGTACCTTCTGGCTGGCGCCGTCCAGGAACGCTGCCTCCACACCGACATCCACGTCCTGGTCACGTCCACCCATGGCGGTATTCACTCCCGCCGCGATAAGCGCGATAGGGATCACCTCGTAAGGCTTGAGGCCCTCGTTACTGGTGGACACTGCCGTGATCGCCGGGCGTACCACGATCACGCCCGGGCCAGGCCCCTTGGCCAACGGCATCACGCTGCCCATTTCGCGGCGCAGGGCCTCGTTGAAGTAGCGGGTGATTTCCTGCAGCGTCTGCTGCGAGATAACCGCTGTGGGCTGCGGCTTGGGGTAGAACTGGCTTGGCTCGACGAATACCTGGCTGTATTGATTGATATTGACCTTGGGGTCGATCCAGCGCATGACCGGGTCACCCGACGGGCTCTTGGCCTCTTGCAGCCGGCTGTAGTCTTTGAGGAAGCCGGAGTAATCCTTGGGGTCCACGCGGTTGCTGGAGCAGGCGGCCACGGCAAGCAGCGCGGCGCACAACAGGGTAATGCGAGGCAATGATTTCATGATGAAAAGGCATCCGTGAGAGGTCGGCCTCAACAACGCTAGCAGGTGCGAGGCAGTTGGCCAGTGGACGGGGCAATCCTCTTTGAAAAGAACACAGTGCGTGGCTCGCCCTGAGGGGCGCTGCAAACGTTGTGGTCCACTCAACCCAGGGCCTCACGCAAGCGGTACCACAACATGCCCAGTGCCAGCAGGGGTGAGCGCAGGGCCTTGCCGCCGGGGAAGGTCAGGTGCGGCACGGCGCTGAACACATCCAGGCCGTGGCTGTGGCCGAGGGCGATGCTTTCGGCCAGCAGTTTCGCCGTCCAGTGCGTCACGTTCAGCCCGTGGCCTGAATAGCCCTGGGCGTAATACACGTTGGGGTGCTGGTTCAGGCGCCCGACCTGGGGGAAACGGTTGGCGGTGATACCAATCATGCCACCCCACTGGTAGTCGATACGCACGTTGGCCAGTTGCGGGAACACCTTCAATACCTTCGGCCGCATGTACGCGCCGATGTCTTTAGGGTCGCGCCCGGAATAGTGGCAGGCGCCACCGAACAGCAAGCGGCGGTCTGCGGTGAGGCGGTAGTAGTCCAGGCCGACCTTCTGGTCGCACAGCGCCATGTTCTGCGGGATCAGGCTGCTGGCCAGCGCTTCGGGCAAGGGTTCGGTGGCCACCACATAGCTGCCGGCCGGCAGTACCTTGCCGCTCAGGCGCGGTTCCAGTTCATCGAGGTGCGCATTGCAGCCCAGCACCAGGCTGCTTGCGCGCACCTTGCCGCGCGCCGTGTGCAGCGTCAACCTGGGCCCGTGCTCAATACGCAGCACCGGGCTTTGCTCGAAAATGCGCACGCCCAGGCTGTGGGCCGCACGGGCTTCGCCCTGGACCAGGTCAAGTGGGTGCAGGTGGCCCGAGCCCATGTCGACCAGGCCGCCAGCGTACTGGTCGCTGGCGACGATCTCGTTCAACTGCCCGGCGCTGACCAGGCGTATTTCATGGCGATAGCCCAGGGCGGCCAGGTCGTCCTGTTCCTCCTTGAAGGCCGCGAACTGCGCCGTGGTGTTGGCCAGTTCGCAGAAGCCCCAGCGCAGGTCGCAGGCAATGCCGTAGCGGGCGATGCGCTCGGCCACCAGTTCCACTGAGTCGATGCCGGCCTGCTTCAGGTAGCGCACACCGTCCTGGCCAACATGCCGGGCAAAGCCGCTGACATCATGGCCGATACCGCGAATCAGCTGGCCGCCATTGCGCCCACTGGCGCCCCAGCCGATGCGTCGGGCTTCCAGCAGTACCACCGAGAGGCCGCGCTCGGCCAGCTCCAGGGCTGTATTGACCCCAGTCAGTCCGCCGCCGATCACGCATACGTCGGCCGTCAGTTCGCTGTCCAGGCTGGGGTAGGGTGCCGCGTCGCGCGCGGTGGCGGCGTAGTACGAGGCGGTGTGTTGGGTATTGAAAGACATGAGCGTTCTCGACTCAGCGGTTGGATTTGATCTTGCTCCAGGAGCGGGTCATGACGCGCATGATTTTTGGGCTCGGGGTGCTGGAGATGTACAGCTTGTCCAGCACCTCCTGGGGTGGGTAGATCTCGGGGTTGTTCACCAGCGATGCATCCATGTAGGCCTTGGCGTCCGGGTTGGCGTTGGCATAGCCGACCGTGGCGCTGACCTTGGCGATCACTTTGGGGTCGAGCAGGTAGTTGATGAACGCCAGGGCCTGCTCGGGGTTGTTGGCGTCCTTGGGGATGGCCAGCAGGTCGAACCACAGGTTGCTGCCTTCCTTGGGAATGCTGTAGGCAACCTTCACGCCGTTTTTCGCCTCTACGGCGCGGTTGGCGGCCTGGAACACGTCGCCGGAGTAGCCGAACGCTACGCAGACATCGCCGTTCGCAAGGTCAGAGACGTACTTGGAGGAGTGGAAGTAGGTGATATAGGGGCGCAGTTCGAGCAGGCGGGCCTCGGCCTTGGCGTAGTCGCCCGGTTTTTCGCTGCGCGGGTCCATGCCCAGGTAGTTGAGCACGGCCGGGAACAGTTCATCGGGCGAGTCCATGAATGCCACGCCGCACTGCTTGAGCTTTTTCAGGTTCTCGGGCTCGAACAGCACCGCCCATGAGTCGATATGGTCCACACCCAGTGCCGCCTTGACCTTGTCGACGTTGTAGCCGATGCCATTGGTGCCCCACAGGTAAGGCACGGCGTACTGGTTGCCGGGGTCGTTCTGTTCAAGTTGCTTGAGCAGTTTGGGGTCCAGGTGCTGCCAGTTCGGCAGCTTGCTGCGGTCCAGCGGCAGGAAGGCGCCGGCCTGGGCCTGGCGGGCGAGGAAGTGGTTGGACGGTACCACCACGTCATAACCCGTGCGCCCGGCCAACAGCTTGCCTTCAAGGGTTTCGTTGGAGTCGAACACGTCATAGACCACCTTGATTCCGCTGCTGGCCTGGAAGTCGGCCAGGGTGGTGTCACCGATGTAGTCGGTCCAGTTGTACACACTGACCGTGGGCGCGGCCTGGGTGGTGGTGGCGAACAGCAGGGTGAATGCAGCGGGGATCAGGGCTTGCAGATGACGCATGGGAACACCTCGTTGGTCTTGTTCTTGGAGTTCAGAGCAGGCTTGCCTGTGCATGGGGTGCAAAGCACCCCTCGCGGTGGATCAGACACTCAGCATCAGGAATTCACGCTCCCATGAGCTGATGACGCGCTTGTAGTTCTCGTGCTCGGCGCGCTTGACCGCCACGTAGCCCTGGACGAACTGCTTGCCCAGGTACTGCTGCACGGTTTCGCAGTCTTCCATGTGCTGCAGCGCATCCTCGATGGTGATCGGCAGGCGCAGGTTGCGTCGCTCATAGGCGCGGCCCTGCACCGGTGCGCTAGGGTCGATCTGCTCGACCATGCCCAGGTAGCCGCACAGCAGGCTGGCAGCGATGGCCAGGTAAGGGTTGGCATCGGCGCCCGGCAGACGGTTTTCCACCCGCATCGCCTCAGGGCTGGACGTGGGCACACGCAGGCCGGCCGTGCGGTTTTCTTCGCCCCACTCGACGTTGACCGGTGCCGAGGTATCCGGCAGGAAGCGGCGGAACGAGTTGACGTTGGGCGCGAACATCGGCAGCAGCTTGGGGATGTACTTCTGCAAGCCGCCGATGTGATGCAGAAACAGCGGGCTCATGCTGCCGTCTTCGTTGGCGAAGATCGGTTTGCCAGTGGCGATGTCGACCACGCTCTGGTGCAGGTGCATGGCACTGCCTGGTTCATCGGTGATCGGCTTGGCCATGAACGTGGCGGCCACGTTGTGCTTGAGCGCGGCCTCGCGCATGGTGCGCTTGAACACGGTGATCTGGTCGGCCAGGTCCAGCGCGTCGCCGTGACGGAAGTTGATTTCCATCTGCGCCGGGCCGTCTTCGTGGATCAGCGTATCCAGGTCCAGGCCCTGGATCTCGCACCAGTCGTAGACGTCCTCGAACAGGGGGTCGAATTCGTTGGCGGCGTCGATCGAGAACGACTGACGGCCACTTTCAGCACGGCCGGAACGCCCCAGTGGTACCTGCAGTGGCAAATCCGGGTCTTCGCAGCGCTTGGTCAGGTAGAACTCCATCTCGGGCGCGACGATCGGCTGCCAGCCCTTGTCGGCGTACAGCTTGAGCACCTTCTTCAGCACGTTGCGTGGCGAAAGCTCGATAGGGTTGCCTTGCTTGTCGAAGGTGTCGTGGATCACGATCGCGGTTGGCTCGATCGCCCACGGGATCTGGTAAACGGCGGTGGGATCGGGGCGGCAGACCATGTCGATGTCGGCGGCGTCGAGCAGGTTGTAATAGATGTCATCGTCGACGTAGTCGCCGGTGACCGTCTGCAGCAGCACGCTTTCTGGCAGGCGCATGCCTCGCTCATGGAGGAACTTGGCGGTGGGCGCAATCTTGCCGCGGGCGATGCCGGTCAAGTCGCTGATCACGCATTCGACTTCGGTGATCCGGTGTTCTTTCAGCCAGGTGGACAGCTGATCGAAGGGGGCGTTCATACAGACCTCTTGGTTGGGTTTTAGTGGGGGAGCGTGGGCGCTTGCGAAAACCGTTGAACAGTTGCGAAGGCGTTACGCTTCCCAGGTGACGCGCTGCAGACTATCTTGGGCGCAGCCCCCCGGGGCAATCTATCCACTTTCTTCAGTATCGAATGCACCAAAAGAGTGCATACAGGACGATGTGTGACAACCGCCAATGCGTTGAAGGTCCAGGCTTTCCACACCACTGATGTCACCGAGCAAGTGCGCGCCACCCCTGGCTGGCAGCAGCAGTACCGGCAGATGTCGCCCGGCTACTTCAGCGGTGAGCTGCGGTGTCTGGGGCTGGAGGGTGTGGAGGTGTACGAAGAGCGCCTGAACACCCGGGTGGAGCAGTTTTTCCGCGCGCCAAGCGGCTCGCTGGCGTTTTGCTTCGACCGCAGCGAGAACAGCCTGTACCTGCTGAACGAACAAAGCCGCAATATCTGGATTACGCCGGAGAACTACCACGAAGTGGCGGTCGTGTTCGACCAGGCGTTCCTGGCCCGCCATGGGCTAGACCCGCAGCGTCTGGAAGGGTTGTTCATGGTGCCATTGGGCAGCGGCCAGAATGCGCTATTCGGCAGCTGGCTCAGCGCCACCTTGACCCGGCTGGGCGAGGAGGGTTGCCCGTTGCAGGGGCAGGCCCTGGCTGAGCAGTTGCTGGAGGACTGCCTGTTCATTCTTGACAACGCCAGCCAGCGTTTACAGGGCGTGGCCCTGGGGCGGCGGGACGAGGAAAGGGCGATCATGCACCGGGTCAGCGAATGGGCGGCCGACTGCCCGGAAGAAACGCTGAACCTGGTGGAGCTGGCGGAGGTTGCCGGGGTTTCATTGCGTCAGTTGCAGCAGGCGTTCAAAGCATTCACCGGCATGCCGCCTGCGCACTGGTTGCGGCTGCGCCGGTTAAACGGCGCGCGGCGCGATCTTTTGCGGGGAGGAGGGGTGACTGTCGCCGAGGTGGCGATGCGTTGGTCGTTCTGGCATTTGGGAAGATTTTCAGAGAGTTACCGGCAGTTGTTCAAGGAGTTTCCGAGCGAGACGTTGAGGCGGGGCAGGGGTTGAGGGGGCACGCCAAAACTGAACCCAGCATCTCGTGCCGAAAGTTGCTATCGTGCCGCCCTGATTTCACCCGAGGTGCCGATGTTCTACCTGCCTTTGCCCAGCGACCAGGCTGACCGCCTCGCCAGCGCCGCCGTAACCGAGTTCTTCACCACCGCCAGTGTGCTCGATGCCGCTGCCGTGCTGTTCGTGCAAAACCTGCCACGCCAGCCTGCCACCGCGTCGGCCGACGCGCAGGAGCGTCGTTTCGCCGAAATTGTGCGCATCGCAAACGAAGTCGAAGGTGTCGCCCCCGGGCGCTTCCAGGCCCAGGTAGCGCAGCAATTCGATCGCGAAGCGTTCGCCATGGGCCTGGGCATGCTGGGCGAAAATGGCATTGCACTGCTGTCGGCCGAAGTGGAGTACCAGGCGGACGAATGGCTGGACGACGAAGGCCAGTGGAACTTCCAGTTCGCCGACCGCTACCGCCAACGGGCCACGCCGCTGCACCCAGTGTACCTGCCGTCGCTGGCCAGTGATTTGATGCTCAGCGACCAGCAGAACCGCCTGCTGCGTGAATTTCTCAGTGGCGTCGACGAGTCGGTGGCTGTGCAAGGTTTCGCCGGCACCGGCAAGACCTTCCTGATTCACCAGTTCGCCCGGCTGCTGGAGCCACAGCGCACCTTGCTGCTGGCCTTGACCGAAGGGCAGTTGCGCGCGCTGCAGGCGCGGGTCAAGGACGCTGCCGCCTATACCGCGCTGACCTTCGGCCAATTGGCTGACGAGCTGCTCAACCGTGACCTCACCAGCAACGGCTGGCGATTGCGCGATCCATACCGCACCAAGCTGTCCTGGCGCCCCCAGGAAGCGCAAGTGGTGCGCTGGCTGGCCATCCCTGATATCGGCCCGCTCGCAGCGCGTGACGTGGTTGCCTTGTGCATCCGCGCCGTGCGCACGTTCTGCCACAGTGCCGATACCCAGCTTCAGCTGCATCACTTGCCCTGGGCCGGGCCTGGCACCTCGCCGCTGGATCAGGAGGTGCTGCTGGAAAAGGCGCGTCTGTACTGGCAAGAGCTGATTCGCCCGTCGGCGCGGGACATTCAGCTACCGGTGCGTGACTACCACCGGGTCAAGCTGCTGTCGCTGACCGAGCATGTGATCGACAGCCGTTACACCCATGTCATCGTCGACGAGGCCCACGAGCTGTCGGCACCGATGCTGGCGGTACTCGATCGCAGTCCGCAGTCGATCATTACCCTGGGTGACGAACTGCAGAACCTCAACGGCCTCAGCCCGCACCATGGCAGCTTCATCCGGCAACGCTGCATCGACCATTCACTGCGCGCCGGGCCGGCAATGGACAATGTGCTCAACCCGCTGATCCAGGCGCACCCGGCCACGATCCAGGCGGCCTTCAGTGGCAACGCCGAGCACTACACCCGGGTCAGTTTCTTCGATACGGTGATGGTGCCGGAACAGCCCACGGCGCTTATCGTCGATGATGAATGGGGCCTGTTTGGCTGGTTCCAGCGCCTGACGCATCAGGGGGTGCCGTTCTTGTTGCTGAAAAGCGCTCGCAAGGACTTTGAACTGTTCGTCGAGGACTGCATCGAGCTGTACCGCTACGGCACCCGGCCGCGCCACCCGATGCTGTTCCGCTATGCCAGCTGGCAGGCGCTGGAACAGGACAAGGGCGATGACAAAGCGTTCGTCGCCGTGGCCAATATGCTGCGCAAGGGCTACACGCCGGAGCACTTTGCCAAGGCCAAGAGCCGTTACCGCTGGGACAAGGCGCCGAAGCTGTTCCTGGGGCGAGTACGGGATGTGAAGAACATGGAGTTTGCCCGGGTGATGGTGTCGCCGGAGCTGATGGTGGCGCCACAGGTGGCGGGTAACCGCAATGAGCGGGCGCGTATGCTGGCGGGGTTGTATACCGCCTGTTCGCGGGCGCGGCATGAACTGATCGTGCCGGGGGGGATGCTGGACTGGGTCAAGGACCAGGTTCGGGATTGACACAGCTGGGGCTGCAAAGCAGCCCCAGGGTCATGAATCAGTTACGGTCCAGCCACACGGTCTGGGCATTGGTGAACTCGCGCACACCAAAGTGCGACAGCTCACGGCCGAAACCGCTCTTCTTCACACCACCAAACGCCACGCGGGGGTCGGAAGCGCAGTAGCCGTTGATGAACACGCCGCCGGTATCCAGTGCGGCGGTCATGCGTTCGGCCAGCGCATAGTCGGCTGTGTAGATGGTCGAGGCCAGGCCAAACTCGCTGTCGTTGGCCAGTTCCACGGCATGGTCGGCATCGCGTGCAGTGATGATCGCCGCTACCGGGCCGAACAGCTCCTGCTTGAACGCGGTCATGTCCGGGGTGACATTGGCGAACACGGTCGGCGCGTAGAAGTTGGCCACGCCTTCGACCTTGTTGCCGCCCAGCAGCAACGTGGCGCCTTCGGCCAACGTCGCCTGAACCTGGCCGTCCAACTCGTCGCGCAGGTCATAGCGGGCCATCGGGCCGATATAGGTGTCGTCCTCCAGCGGGTTGCCGACTTTCAACTGGCGAGTGGCTTCAACGAACTTGTGGGTGAACGCATCGACGATGCTGGCTTCCACGATCAGGCGCTTGGCGGCGGCGCACACCTGGCCGGTGTTCTGGTAGCGGCCTATCACCGCGGCCTGGACGGCAGCATCCAGGTCGGCATCGGCCAGCACGATGAAGGGATCGGAGCCACCCAGCTCCAACACGCACTTCTTCAGCGCGGCACCGGCCTGTGCACCAATCGCCATGCCGGCACGCACGCTGCCGGTCAGGGTCACGGCGGCGATGCGCGGATCGTTGATGGCGCGGGTGACGCCATCCGGGGTCACGTTCAACACTTCGAACACGCCTTCCGGCAGGCCGGCATCCTTGAACAGCTCACCCATCAGGTAGGCGCTGCCCATTACGTTCGGTGCGTGCTTGAGCACGTAGGTGTTACCCGCCAGAATCGCCGGCACGGCGCCGCGCAGCACCTGCCAGACCGGGAAGTTCCACGGCATCACGGCCAGGATCGGGCCCAGCGGGCGGTATTCGATACGGGCTTTTTCTACCTGGGTCGGCTCGGCGGCGAGCATGGCCGGGCCGTGCTCGGCGTACCAGCGGCACAGGCCAACGCATTTGGCGACTTCACCACGGGCCTGGGCGATCGGCTTGCCAATTTCACGGCTGATCATGTGCGCGAAAGCTTCAGCCTTGGCTTCGAGGGTACCGGCCAGGGCCAGCAGGTACTCGCTGCGCTGACCCAGCGACACCTGGCGCCACTGGCGGTAGCCAACCTTGGCGCGTTGCAGCGCCGCTTCCAGTGCGGCGTCGGTGTCGAACGGGTAGGCGCCGATCTGCTCGCCGCTGTACGGGTCGAGGGAGATGGCGTGGGTCAGGCTGCTGATCGCGCTCATGGCGGGACACTCTCGTTGTTGTTAATCAGTGAGGCCAGACTAGTGGGCTATGGCTTTAATGAAAACTGAATAATAATGAGCGAAACATTCACGTTTGGAGAATGGCTGTGGACCTGGTGCAACTGGAGATCTTCAAGGCTGTGGCAGAGCAGGGCAGCATCAGCGCCGCCGCGCAGCACATCCATCGGGTGCCGTCGAACCTGACCACGCGCATTAAGCAACTGGAGGAGGACCTGGGTGTAGAGCTGTTCATTCGGGAGAAGAGCCGCCTGCGCCTGTCGCCTGCGGGTTGGAACTTCCTCGAATACACCCGGCGCATCCTCGACCTGGTCCATGAGGCGCGGCTGACCGTGGCGGGTGAAGACCCGCAGGGCACCTTTGCCCTCGGATCGCTGGAAAGCACGGCGGCGGTGCGCATCCCGGCGCTGCTGGCCGCCTACAACCAACGCTACCCCAAGGTTGACCTTGACCTGTCCACCGGGCCCTCCGGGACCATGCTCGAAGGCGTGCTGTCTGGCCGCCTGGTGGCCGCGTTCGTCGACGGCCCGGTGCTGCACCCGACGCTGGAGGGCATACCGGTGTTCGAGGAAGAGATGATGGTCATTGCGCCGCTCAACCATACACCGGTGACCCGCGCCCAGGACGTGAACGGTGAAAGCATCTACGCCTTCCGTGCCAACTGTTCATACCGCCATCACTTCGAGAACTGGTTCGTGCAGGACCAGGCGGTACCGGGCAAGATCCACGAAATGGAGTCGTACCACGGCATGTTGGCCTGCGTCAGTGCGGGTGCCGGCCTGGCCATGCTGCCGCGCAGCATGCTCGACAATATGCCCGGGTGCAGCACCGTCAGCGCCTGGCCAATGTCGGAGGACTTCCGCTATCTGAAAACCTGGCTGGTATGGCGACGGGGGACGGTCTCGCGCAGTTTGAGCATGTTCGTGAAGTTGCTTGAAGAAGGCCGCGCAAGCTGATGTTTTCACTCGATAACCTGATTATCTGAAGTGAATTTCATCTCCATGACCAGGCATCAGCACGAACACCCCTTCGCTGGGAGGATCAAATGCTAGGTAAGCCATCCTCGAAAGGAGGGTCGTACCATGCGTAACCATCACTATGCGCTCGGCGCAGCCTTACTGATCACCCTGGCCCTGCCATGGACCCTGGCCGCCGCCGCCGACCTCAATGCCCCCATCGACATGCAGGCCGTGCAGTTGCAACCGCAGGAGCAGAATGGCGTGCGCTACCTGCAGGGCGGTATCGGCCAGGACGAGGCCAATGCCCTGCGCAAGACCACGGGTTATGACCTGCACGTAGAGCTTTCGACCGGCCCGGAAGGCAAGTTCCAGAGCGGGGCCACCGTCGATATCCAGACTGCCCAGGGCCAGCCCGTGATCAGCGTCGCCGATGCCGGGCCACTGCTGTATGTGCAGCTGCCTCCCGGCAAATACAAGGTCATTGGCAATGCCCAAGGTCAGGCGGTGCAGCAGTGGGCGGCCGTCACGGGCAAGGCCCCCACGACCGTTAGCCTTAATTGGCGTTGATGAAGAGACAGGCAGGAGTACGGATGTACTCCTGCCTGGGGTAAGGTCACGCCTCGCGAATGCCTGTGCCCGGCAAGCACATCTTTACCGAGTGTTTTAGCCAATAGTGGCAATATACTTCCAACTTTCTGATTATCTGGACAATAATCAGAAAAGTATTACTTCGTATGACCGGTCTGGATGCACCGGTCAGCGCAAAACATCGAGGGGCCCAAGCCCCCGCTTGCCGTGTAGACCATCAGGAGAGTCGTTGATGAAAACCCGTCTAGCCGCTTCGCTGGCCGTTGCAGTGCTGGCCTTTGCCGGGGCCGATCTGGTTCAGGCTGCGCAGATATCAGGCGCCGTGGGCGCCACTGGCCAAGGTGACATGACGTACCGTATCGGCCTGTCGTTCGACTGGGACAAGACATGGCTGGAAAGCAGCGCCGGCCATGTGAGCGGTTACTGGGATGCGGCCTACACCTATTGGGAAGGTGGCGATGCCAGTGGTGCGCACTCGCTGTCGTTCAGCCCGGTGTTCACGTATGAGTTCAGCGGCTTTACCTACACGCCTTACATCGAGGCAGGTATTGGCCTGGCAGCGTTTTCAAAGACCGACGTGGGCGACCAGCGACTGGGGTCGGCGGTCAACTTTGAAGACCGTATCGGCTTTGGCCTGAAGTTGCCGGGAGAACAGAAGGTAGGCATCCGTGCCATGCACTACTCCAACGCCGGTATAAAGCAGCCAAACGACGGCATAGAGTCGTACTCGCTGTTCTACAGCACAGCGTTCTGACATGACGGGGCCGCGGCGCGGCCCCGGCAATTCAGAAGGTATACGAAACGCCGGCCTGCACCGTGCGCGGTGCGCCGGGGTATACGTAGCTGTTGAACGCCCCCTCGTCATACCCCTTGTTGAACACGTTTTTCACGTCCAGGTTCAACCGCACGTGTTCGTTGACCTTGTAGAAGCTCAACAGGTCGACCACGCTGTAGCGTTCCATCGTGTAGGTGGCTGCCGATGTCTGCCCGGCACGGTCGTCTACATACTTAACGCCTACGCCCAGGCCAAGGCCTTTGACCAGGCCATCCTGGAACTCGTAGGTGTTCAGTAGGCTGAAGGTGTTGCGCGGGATATTGGCCAGGCGCGTTCCCTTGGGCAGGGTGGTGTCCTTGGTGACTTCGGCGTCCACGTAGGCATAGCCACCGATCATGCGCCATTCGGGGGTGAGGTTGCCGGCGACGTTGATGTCCAGGCCACGGCTGCGCACCTCGCCGGCCGCGATCTTGTAAGTACCAGTAAGGTCGCTCGGGTCGTTGGTCAGTACGTTTTCCTTGACGATGTGGTAGATCGCCGCGTCGACACTCAACTGGCGGTCGAGTGACTCCCATTTCACACCCAGCTCGTAGGATTTGCCCTTCTCCGGGTCGAAACCACCGCCACTGGCCGGCGTGCCCGTATTGGGTTTGAACGAGCGTGCGGTGTTGGCGTAGACCGCCAGGGTATCGGTCAGGTCATAGATCAAGCCAAGGCGGGGTGTGACGCCGTTTTCGCCCTTGCTGAAATCGCCGGCATTGTTCAGCTTGTTGTCATAGTCATGCTCGAAACGCTCGAAGCGCACGCCTGCCAATGCCTTCAAACGCTCGGTCAGGGCCACTTGGTCCTGAATGAAGAACGCCCACGTCTGCAGGTTTTCCTTGTCCCAGGTGGTGGTGCGGTTCAGGGCCGGACGCGGCTGGCCCAGTACCGGGTTGTAGATGTCGATCGGGTAGGCTGCCGAGGAACGCTGGATGATCGAGTTGTAGTCGTAGTTCTCGTATTCGACCCCGGTCAACAAGGTATGGCTGAAATTGCCGGTGTCAAAATGCCCGGTCAGGTTCAGCTGCCAGTCGCGGTCGGTCCACTCCAGCTTGCGGTAGTTGAAGTTGCGCTGCAGCGTGCGTCCATCTGCCGGTGCGCCGTCGGCTTCGACAGCGTTGCCCTTGAGCGAGCCATCGAGGAACTGGAACCCGCCAGCCAGCGACCAGTTGTCATTGAGCAGGTGCTCGAAACGCACCTGGGCCATGTTGTTGTCATTGTGCAGCAGGTTGTCGCTGCCTTTTTCCCAGATATAGGTATCGCGCGAGGCGCTGCCGGTCTGGGTGGAGTAGCGGGTCAGGCCGCGATCGAGGGGGTGGTTGTTGCGCATGAAATCGCCTTCGAAGGTGATCTTCGTGGCGTCATTGACCTGCCAGCTGATGACCGGAGCGACATCGTAGCGCTCGCTTTCGACATCGTCGCGGAAGCTGTCGCCGCCTTCGCCCAGTGCGTTCAGGCGGTAGGCCAGCGAGCCGTCCTGGCTCAGCGGCCCGGTGGCATCAAGGGTGGCACGGTGCATGCCCTGGTCGTCGAACTGGCTGCCAAGGGTGACCTTGGACTCGGGCAACGGCTGCTTGCTGACCACGTTGAACGTACCGCCGGGGTCGCCACGGCCGTACAGGCTGCTGGCCGGGCCACGGATGACCTCCAGGCGCTCGACGGTGTTGGCATCCGGAGCATTGGGGTAACCGCGGTTGATCGGAAAGCCGTTGCGATAGAACTCCCCGGTCGTGAAGCCACGCACGGTGAACGTTGTCAGGCCCTGGCCGCCGAAGTTGTTGGCGCGGCCGACACCCCCGGCGTAGTCCAGGCCGTCCTGCAGGCGCGTGGCGCCCGTGTCTACCAGCACATCCTTGGGCACCACGCTGACCGATTGCGGGGTTTCGTGCAGCGCCGTGTCGGTGCGGGTGGCACTGGCCGAGCGGGTGGCCTTGTAGCCTTCGACCGGGCCGTCGGCGCGTTCACCGTCGGCAGTACTGGTAATGCTCAGGGCCTGGAGTTCGATCGGGTTAGGGTCGCTGAGCGGTTCAGGCTCGGCAAAGGCCAGCGGGGAGACAGCATGAAGCACACAAAGCGAGACGAACGTGCGGCGCATCGACAGTACGGTCCTTGAATAGGGCGCTGAGGGGCTGGGTCGGGAAACGCCGCGAACATACTACGAATCATTATCAAATACATTAATTTTTAGTGGCACTGGTGTACCAGATACCAGCGAAGATAAAGCGTCAGTGACAACAGTGCCTGCAGGGCACTGCGAAGGGGCCGACAGGTTAGAAGCTGCTCTGTGGGTGCAAGTGCCTCTTCGCAGTACAAGGTTATTCCTGCCTGCCCCCTGGGCAGGCTGCTGAAGCTCAGCGAACAGCCTTGATCGCCAGCACATTGCACAGCGGGTGTTCCAGCACATGCGCCGTTGTCCCGCCCAGGAATGTCTGCATGGCGTCATGCCGGTGGCTGCCCATGACGATCACGTCCACCCGGTTGTGGCCGACGAACTGGGCAATGGCCCTGATCGCGGCCCCTTCGAGGAAGTGCCGGCGCTCCAGCGGGATCTGGTGATGGTCGCCCAGGCGGTTGAACGCCGCCCGCTGCGCGGTTCGCACACTGCTGTCGAAGCCGGGCATGGTGACCGTACCGGCGCCGAAGTCGGCGATGTGGGTCTTGGCCGCGTCGCACACATGCAGCAGGTGCAGTTCGGCGTTGCACTGCAGGGCCAGGTCGTGGGCGCACTGGATGACCTGCTCGTCCAGGTGTTCGCCAGCGCCGTGGCTGTTCAGGTCCACCGCGGCGGCGATCTGCCGTGGCAGGGGCAGGCGAATGTCGCTGACCAGGTGCACGGCGACCGGGCTGTCCTTGAGCAACTGCCAGTCCAGCGGCGTGACCAGCAGGCGTTTGAGTACGGGCTCGTGCTGTACGTCCTTGACCAACAGATCGCAGCCCAGCCGTTCGACCCGTTCCAGTACGCTGCCCAGCGGGTCGCGGGTCAACAACAGCTCGGTGGACACGTCCACGCCGGCATCGCTCAGCTGTTCGGCCTCATCCGCCAGCCATTGGCGGTTGTCGCTGAGCAGCCGCTCACGCTCACGACCATCGCTCATCAAGCCAAAGGTGTCGACGTCGTCGACGAACACATTGATATCCAGCAGGGCACCGCTGGACTCTGCCAACGCCGCCGCGCGTTGCAGCGCAGGCGTATGACGCATTTGCGGGCCGAGCATGACGAACAGACGTTTGAACTGGCTCATCGCACACCTCCACGTGTGGCAGCCCCCCGGTAACCTGATCATGTTCAGTCTAGACTGCCGCAGCGTACACCGGGGCGATGTGTCGGGTATGATGCGTGCCCCATCATTGTCACGAGGCCCGTCCCATGTCCCTGAGTGCTGAACAGATCGTTGAGTATCGCGCCTTTGCCGAGCAATTGGCCGATGCTGCCGCTGCAGCGATCGCGCCGTACTTCCGCGCCAGCCTGGATGTCGAGGACAAGGGCGGGCGTCTGTACGACCCGGTGACCGTGGCCGACAAGGCCGCTGAAGACGCCATGCGTGAGTTGATCCAGGCACGTTACCCCGAGCACGGCATTCTTGGCGAAGAGGCCGGCGTTGCAGTGGGCAGCAGCCCGTTGACGTGGGTGCTGGACCCGATCGATGGCACCCGCGCCTTCATTACCGGCTTGCCGCTGTGGGGCACCTTGATTGCCCTGAATGACGGCACCCGCCCGGTGCTGGGGGTGATGAACCAGCCGTTCACCGGCGAACGTTTCGTGGGTACCCCGGCAGGCGCCTGGCGCAGTGGCACGCCCCTGAAGACGCGTGCCTGCGTTGACCTGTCTGCCGCCACGCTGATGTGCACCACGCCGGACATGTTCGACACCGCCGAGCGCAAGGCGGCATTCGAAGCGGTCGCCGGCAAGGCGCGGTTGATGCGTTATGGCGGTGACTGCTATGCCTACTGCATGCTGGCCTCGGGCTTTGTCGACGTGATTGTCGAAGCGAGCCTTCAGCCGTATGACGTACAGGCGCTGATGCCGATCATCGAAGGGGCGGGTGGCGTGATCACGGCGTGGGATGGCAGTTCGGCGCAGGATGGCGGGTGCGTGGTGGCCTGTGGGGACCCTGCGCTGCATGCGCAGGTGCTGGAGATGCTGCGCCACGCCATGTGATCCGGGCTCGTCGGCCCTGGCCTCTTCGCGGGCGAGTCCCTTCTTGGGGGGGCGGGTTCACCCGCGAAGAGGCCGCCACAGGTTTGCATTCTCTCCAGCCACCGCACTTTTTCCCATTTTCGGGCTCTATGCTTGGCCAGGCCGCGCTGACTCCCAGCGCAGCCGCCGAATATCGACCCGGTGCCGATGGTTGCAAGCTACCCGAATTTCCTCCCCCGCCTGCTTCTGACAAGTGCCCTCGCATGCCTGTGCGCCTGTACGCAGCAGCAGGGCCGTGACATGGTCAACCAGCTCGGCAACGGCAAACCCAGCGAGCTGTTCCAGACCAGCGTCGACCGCCTGGCCACGCTGTCGATGCGCGACAACCTGCAAAGCCTGTACCTGCTGATGAACAAGCTGTACCTGCGCAACCCCAGCCAGTGGAAGATGTCTGGCTACCTGGACGCCGCCACCGCCGAGCGACAGATCCGCATTGCCATCGAACAGCGCCGGCCGCTGCCGCAACTGGGCAACCGCCGTGACCTGGCGGCATTGAGCTACGCCCTGAGCCCGGAGTTTCGTGGGGACCGGGTCGGCGCCTTCATCTACGCCATTGGCAGCATGCTGATCACCGCGCATGGCGGGCGTACCGAGTTCTACATGACCGATACCATCGACCCCCTGTTCGTCAACAACGCCGCACGCAATATCGAGAAGGCAACATGGATGCTCAGCCAGCGGCAAGATGCCAATGGGGTGTTGCTGCTGTTCTCGAACGAGATCTCGGAGGAGGGCAGCAACCTGAGTTTTGCCGTTGAGTTCGGCAAGATCGTCGCGCGGCTGGACTTGCTGGCCGAGTTGCTGGATGAGCGTTATCGGCGCATAGGCTTGAACTACGCGCAGAGCCTGTTGCTGATGAACTTCCTGCCGGTGCAGTGAATGAAGCGCTTGGTCCGCCGTCACGTGCAGGCCACGCGAGTACCGGAAGATACTGTTCGATAAACGAACACGTATGACGCCGGACCTGTCCGCTATCCGCCCAGCCAATCCCATCGTTGCATTGCCCAACCCCCGCCTTTTTGCTGTAGTGTCCCCTATCCGCCGGCTGTCGCCTGCCCCTGCGACGCGCTGCCAGCCCGATAGAATGACCGTGATGACCGCAACCACAGCCCACAAGGCGGTAGGGCGCGGCGACCAGAACAATAACGATACCGAGTGCCTTGCCTATGGAAAGCCGCCTGCTGAGCGAGCGCAGTAGCGTGTTTCACCACGCCGACCCTTACGCTGTGTCCGATTATGTGAACCAGCATGTAGGCCAGCATTGCATCGGTCTGTCCCGCACCACCCACCCCCAGGCCAGCCTCAGCCATCGCAAGTTCGCCGAGCTCGACCTGTGCCGTATCAGCTATGGCGGCAGTGTTCGCGTGACGTCGCCTGCGCTGGAAACCATCTACCACCTGCAAGTCTTGCTCAATGGCAACTGCCTGTGGCGCGGGCACAAGCGCGAGCAGCACCTGGTGCCGGGCGAATTGCTGCTGATCAACCCGGACGACCCGGTTGACCTGACTTACTCGGAAGACTGCGAGAAGTTCATCCTCAAGGTGCCAACCCGGCTGCTGGACTCGATCTGCGATGAACAGCGCTGGCAGCGGCCTGATGGGGGCGTGCGGTTCTTGCGCAATCATTACCGGCTGGAGGAGCTGGATGGCTTCGTGAACCTGCTGGCCATGGTTTGCCACGAGGCGGAAGTGAGCGATTCGCTGCCAAGAGTGCAGGGCCATTACAGCCAGATTGTCGCCAGCAAGCTGCTGACCCTGATGAGCACCAATATCCGCCGCGAGAGCCTGAGTGCTCCGCAGGCCGGGCTAGAGCGCATTCTTGATTACATCGAACGCAACCTGAAACTGGAAATGTCAGCTGAAGTACTGGCAGCTCAGGCTTGCATGAGCTTGCGCTCGTTATATGCCTTGTTTGACCAGCACTTGGGCACCACGCCCAAGCATTACGTGCGTCAGCGGAAACTGGAACGGGTGCACGCCTGCCTGAGCGACCCTACGTGTGGCGTGCGCAGTGTGACGGAATTGGCCCTGGATTACGGCTTTCTTCATCTGGGGCGGTTTTCCGAGGTTTATCGGCAGCAGTTTGGCGAGTTGCCTTCACAGACGTTCAAGCGGCGCGCGTGACGGCGTTTGGCTTGTAGACCTGGCATTTCTGCCAGTTGCGAGCGCTTTGCTCTTAAACCACCATTTGTTCTATCCCGGATGGATGGTGACAGCCATGCTGCAGTCAAAGAAACAATTGTATTTCTATTCTCCCGAAGGACTTTCGCTGGTCAAATATGCTGGCGCAGGAGCTTCGGCTTTATTGCGCGCAGCAGGCCGGACGCTGGCGCAGTGTGATGATGGTCAGGCAGGGTTTTACGCAACGGATATTCAAGGCTCAGTGATGCGGTTCAAAGGTCGCGAATTATCTTCTATCCGGTATGCCGCGTATGGGTACGACGACAGTAAGCCATGTGCGTCATTGCTACGGTACGGAGGACAGCGAAAAGAGTTTGCCACGGGGCACTACGTGTTAGGGGGCGGGTATCGTGCTTTTATTCCGGTTTTGATGCGCTTTAATTCGCCCGATAGCCTCAGCCCATTCGGTGCGGGCGGACACAACTCTTACAGTTACTGTGGTGCTGACCCAGTGAATAACCTTGATCCAACGGGCCACATGATCAAAGCCATAGTCATGCTAAAAAATCCAACGCAAACATCACAATCTCTCAAGCGTGGCTATCCTCCTCCGCGCGACGGTTCTATTGCTGATGTGTACTGGAATAATAGATTCGAAAAAAATCTGCAAAATTTGAAGAGCGCGCGCGCGCGCGGGGGCACGCCCGGATTAGAAAGCGCTCTTTCTACTTCACCCCTGACCAGTCGCCCAGCAGTGTCAATTGAAGCTGCAAAAATTACAGGAGCGATGTCGCCAACTGTCGTTAACGACTTGAAAAACGTGAAGGGTTTTTTGGCCGGGCAAATCAATAGTGCAACGTTGCTGGCCAGAGCATTTAAAGCCAAAGGGCCTGAATTCTATTTGCATAAAAGAGCTGCGGAGCAGGTGGCCGAAGAACTTCTTGAGATCAGAATGAATTTGCCTTCTCCAACCGGTAAGGAAGTCAGGAGGTGAGTACGCCGAAATAGAAGTTTTGGATAACACTCTGCACAATCCGGATAGCCCCCCGCCAGCCGTCTCCCTAACCTGACCAGGTCTAAACAATAACAAGGGAGACCCTGGCCATGTCCCTGGGATTCGACTACCTCAATGCCATGCTCGAGGACGACCGTGAAAAGGGCATCTACCGCTGCAAGCGGGAGATGTTCACCGACCCACGGTTGTTCGACCTGGAAATGAAACACATCTTCGAGGGCAACTGGATCTACCTGGCCCACGAAAGCCAGATCCCCGAGAAGAATGACTTCCTCACCCTGACCATGGGGCGCCAGCCGATTTTCATCGCGCGCAACAAGGACGGTGAGCTCAATGCCTTCCTCAACGCCTGCAGCCACCGCGGTGCCATGCTGTGCCGGCACAAGCGCGGCAACCGTTCCAGCTATACCTGCCCGTTCCACGGCTGGACGTTCAACAACAGCGGCAAACTGCTGAAGGTGAAAGACCCGAGCAACGCCGGCTACCCCGACAGCTTCAACTGCGACGGCTCCCACGACCTGACCAAGGTGGCACGCTTCGAGTCGTACCGGGGCTTTTTGTTCGGCAGCCTGAACGCCGACGTGAAACCGCTGGTCGAGCACCTGGGTGAGTCGGCCAAGATCATCGACATGATCGTCGACCAGTCGCCAGAAGGCCTGGAGGTGCTGCGTGGTGCCAGCTCGTACATCTACGAAGGCAACTGGAAGCTCACCGCCGAGAACGGCGCTGACGGCTACCACGTAAGCTCCGTGCACTGGAACTACGCCGCCACCCAGAACCAGCGCAAGCAGCGCGAGGCGGGTGACGAGATCAAGACCATGAGTGCTGGCGCCTGGGCCAAGCAGGGCGGCGGTTTCTATTCCTTCGACCACGGCCACCTGCTGCTGTGGACCCGTTGGGCCAACCCGGAAGACCGCCCGGCCTATGAGCGCCGCGACCAACTGGCCGCCGATTTCGGCCAGGCGCGCGCCGACTGGATGATCGAAAATTCGCGCAACCTGTGCCTGTACCCCAACGTGTACCTGATGGACCAGTTCAGCTCGCAGATCCGCGTCGCACGGCCGATTTCGGTGAACAAGACCGAAATCACCATCTACTGCATCGCGCCGAAAGGCGAGAGCGCCGATGCCCGTGCCAAGCGTATTCGCCAGTACGAAGACTTCTTCAACGTCAGCGGCATGGCCACCCCGGACGACCTGGAAGAATTCCGCTCGTGCCAGACCGGCTATGGCGGCGGCACCGGCTGGAACGACATGTCCCGCGGCGCCAAACACTGGGTCGAAGGCGCCGATGAGGCAGCCAAGGAAATTGAACTCGAACCCCTGCTGTCGGGCGTGCGCACCGAGGACGAAGGCCTGTTCGTGCTGCAGCACAAATACTGGCAGGACACCATGATCCAGGCCCTCAAGGACGAACAGCAGCTGATCCCCGTGGAGGCCGTGCAATGAGCCTGTATGACACCGTGCGCGACTTTCTCTACCGCGAAGCACGCTACCTGGACGATGCCCAGTGGGACCAGTGGCTGGAACTGTACGCCAGCGATGCCAGCTTCTGGATGCCGAGCTGGGACGATGACGACACCCTCACCGAAGACCCACAAAGCGAGATCTCGCTGATCTGGTACGGCAACCGTGGCGGCCTGGAAGACCGCGTGTTCCGCATCAAGACCGAGCGCTCCAGTGCGACCGTGCCCGACACCCGCACCTCGCACAACATCAGCAACATCGAGATCGTCGAGCAGGGCGAGGGCAGCTGCCAGGTGCGCTTCAACTGGCACACCCTGAGCTTCCGCTACAAGACCACCGACAGTTACTTCGGCACCAGCTTCTACACCCTCGACTTGCGCGGCGAGCAGCCGCTGATCAAGGCCAAGAAGGTGGTGCTGAAGAACGACTACGTCCGCCAGGTCATCGACATCTACCACATCTGATACAGGGTTTTGCGAGCATTGCCCGGTGCGTCTTGTGACGCGCCGTGGCCCGGCTCGCCCGCGAGGTGCAACATGAGCTACCAGATCGCACTGAATTTCGAAGACGGGGTTACCCGTTTCATTGAAGCCACCGGTCAGGAAACCGTGGCCGACGCCGCTTACCGCCAAGGCATGAACATTCCGCTGGACTGCCGTGACGGCGCTTGCGGGACCTGCAAGTGCAAGGCTGAGTCCGGTCGTTATGACCTTGGCGACAACTTCATCGAAGACGCCTTGAGCGAAGACGAAATCGCCGAAGGCTACGTGCTGACGTGCCAGATGCGCGCCGAAAGCGACTGCGTCATCCGCATCCCGGCTTCGTCGCAGCTGTGCAAGACCGAGCAGGCCAGTTTCGAGGCCGCCATCAGCGATGTCCGCCAGCTGTCGGTCAGCACCATTGCCCTGTCGATCAAGGGTGAGGCCCTGAGCCGTCTGGCCTTCCTGCCGGGGCAGTATGTCAACCTCAAGGTGCCGGGCAGCGAGCAGAGCCGGGCCTACTCGTTCAGCTCGCTGCAAAAGGACGGCGAAGTCAGTTTCCTGATCCGCAACGTACCAGGTGGGCTGATGAGCAGCTTCCTGACCAACCTTGCCAAGGCTGGCGACAGCCTGAGCCTGGCCGGGCCGTTGGGCAGCTTCTACCTGCGGCCGATCCAGCGCCCGCTGTTGCTGCTGGCGGGTGGTACCGGGCTGGCACCGTTCACCGCGATGCTGGAGAAGATCGCCGAGCAGGGCAGTGAGCACCCGTTGCACCTGATCTACGGCGTGACCAACGACTTCGACCTGGTCGAGCTCGACCGCCTGCAAGCGCTGGCGGCACGTATCCCCAACTTCACCTACAGCGCCTGCGTCGCCAACCCGGACAGCCAGTACCCGCAGAAGGGCTATGTCACCCAGCACATCGAGCCACGCCACCTCAATGACGGCGATGTGGATGTGTACCTGTGCGGCCCGCCACCCATGGTGGAAGCGGTCAGCCAGTACGTGCGCGAACAGGGCATTACCCCAGCCAACTTCTACTACGAGAAGTTTGCGGCTGCGGCCTGATTCCTTTCATTTCGAACATGACACCGCCCCTGTAGGAGCGGGTTCACCCGCGAAGAGGCCTGCAGGTACAGCAGCGTTGTCTTGTCGGACGCATTCGCGGGTAAACCCGCGCCTACAGGGCGCGCGGGAAGGCGGAGATTTGCATATGAACAACAGATTCCAAGGCAAGGTCGCCCTGGTCACCGGTGCCGCCCAAGGCATCGGCCGGGGTGTGTGCTGGCGGCTCAAGGCCGAAGGTGCGCAAGTGGTGGCCGTAGACCGTTCCGAACTGGTCCACGAGCTGGCCGGCGAAGGCATGCTCACCCTCACCGCCGACCTGGAGCAACACACCGATTGCGCCCGGGTCATGGCCAGTGCGGTGGAAACCTTCGGCCGCCTCGACATCTTGGTCAACAACGTCGGCGGCACCATCTGGGCAAAGCCTTTCGAGCACTACGATGTCGAGCAGATCGAGGCCGAAGTGCGCCGTTCGCTATTCCCGACACTGTGGTGCTGCCATGCCGCGCTGCCCTACATGCTTGAACGTGGCAACGGCGTCATCGTCAACGTTTCGTCCATCGCCACCCGTGGCGTCAACCGTGTGCCCTATGGCGCGGCCAAAGGCGGCGTCAATGCGCTCACCGCCTGCCTGGCCTTCGAAACGGCTGGCCGTGGGATCCGTGTCAACGCCACCGCGCCGGGTGGCACCGAAGCGCCGCCCCGGCGCGTACCCCGCAACAGTGCAGCGCAAACCGAGCAGGAAAAGCACTGGTACCAGCAGATCGTCGACCAGACCCTCGACAGCAGCCTGATGCACCGCTACGGCAGCATCGACGAGCAGGTGGGGGCCATTCTGTTCCTCGCGTCCGACGAAGCCTCGTACATCACCGGCGTGACCCTGCCGGTTGGGGGCGGCGACCTCGGCTGAACTGCAACCTCAAGGCAAAAGTTTTCTTCCAAAACAAAAACAAGAGCGACAGATGCCATGCGAACCCTTGATGTACACCCGATCATCGACAATGCGCGCTTTTCCCCGTTTCACTGGATGGTCATGGCCTGGTGCGGCCTGCTGCTGATTTTCGACGGCTATGACCTGTTCATCTACGGTGTGGTACTGCCGGTCATCATGAAAGAGTGGGGCCTGACCCCGTTGCAGGCTGGTGCACTGGGCAGCTATGCGCTGTTCGGCATGATGTTCGGCGCCCTGGCCTTCGGCAGCCTGGCCGACCGCATCGGGCGCAAGAAGGGCATTGCCATCTGTTTCGCCTTGTTCTCGGGGGCGACCATCCTCAACGGCTTTGCCAGCAGCCCGAGCGAGTTTGGCATCTACCGCTTCATCGCCGGCCTGGGCTGTGGTGGCCTGATGCCCAACGCCGTGGCACTGATGAACGAATACGCGCCCAAGCGCCTGCGCAGCACGCTGGTGGCGATCATGTTCAGTGGCTATTCGCTGGGCGGCATGCTGTCGGCAGGTGTCGGCATTTTCATGCTGCCGCGTTTTGGCTGGGAGTCGATGTTCTTCGCCGCAGCGGTGCCTCTGCTGCTGTTACCGGTGATTCTTTATTACCTGCCTGAATCCATCGGTTTCCTGGTGCGCCAAGGCCGTATCGAGGAAGCACGCTCACTGCTCAAACGGCTGGACCCGGACTGCGATGTCCAGGCCGATGATGTGCTTCAGGCGGCCGACCGCAAAGGCAGCGGCGCTTCGGTGCTGGAACTGTTCCGCAATGGCCTGGCGATTCGCACCCTGGCGCTGTGGGTTGCGTTCTTCTGCTGCCTGCTGATGGTCTACGCCCTGAGTTCCTGGCTGCCAAAGCTGATGGCCAACGCCGGCTACAGCCTGGGCTCAAGCCTGTCATTCCTGCTGGCCCTGAACTTTGGCGGCATGGCCGGGGCAATCCTCGGCGGCTGGCTGGGCGACCGCTACAACCTGGTCAAGGTGAAGGTGGCGTTCTTCATTGCCGCCGCACTGTCGATCAGCCTGCTGGGGGTGAACAGCCCGATGCCGGTGCTGTACCTGCTGATCTTCATTGCCGGCGCCACCACCATTGGTACGCAGATTCTGCTGTATGCCGGCGCGGCGCAGATGTACGGCCTGTCGGTGCGCTCTACCGGCCTGGGCTGGGCCTCGGGCATCGGCCGTAATGGCGCCATCGTCGGCCCGCTGCTGGGCGGTGCGCTGATGGGCATCAACCTGCCACTTCAACTCAATTTCATCGCCTTCGCCATTCCTGGCGCCATCGCCGCGCTGGCCATGGCCGTGCACCTGGCCAGTGGTCGGCGCCACGCCCAGGCCCTGGCGGCGCAGGCCTGAACCGAACAGAACAAGACGAGGTAACCCCCCATGACCGTGAACATTTCCCATACTGCCGAGGTACAGCAGTTCTTCGAGGAGGCCGCAGGCTTTGGTAATGCGGCCGGCAACCCACGCCTCAAACGCATCGTGCAGCGCCTGCTGCAGGATACCGCGCGGCTGATCGAAGACCTGGACATCAGCGAAGACGAGTTCTGGCACGCCGTCGACTACCTCAATCGCCTGGGCGGTCGTGGCGAGGCCGGGCTGCTGGTGGCGGGGCTGGGCATCGAACACTTCCTCGACCTGCTGCAGGATGCCAAGGACCAGGAGGCAGGGCGCGTTGGCGGTACCCCACGCACCATCGAAGGCCCGTTGTACGTGGCTGGCGCACCGATTGCCCAAGGTGAAGTGCGCATGGACGACGGCAGCGAGGAGGGCGTGGCCACGGTGATGTTCCTGGAAGGCCAGGTGCTGGACCCGCACGGACACCCGCTGCCGGGTGCCACGGTCGACCTGTGGCATGCCAATACCCGTGGTACCTATTCGTTCTTTGACCCAAGCCAGTCGGCGTACAACCTGCGTCGGCGCATCGTTACCGATGCCCAAGGGCGTTACCGCGCGCGCTCCATCGTGCCATCGGGCTATGGTTGCGACCCGCAGGGGCCAACCCAGGAATGCCTGGACCTGCTGGGCCGTCATGGCCAGCGCCCGGCCCATGTGCACTTCTTTATCTCGGCGCCCGGGTACCGGCACCTGACCACGCAGATAAACCTGTCGGGGGACAAGTACCTGTGGGATGACTTTGCCTATGCCACACGGGACGGGCTGGTCGGGGAGGTGGTGTTCGTCGAAGGGCCGGAGGGTCGGCATGCCGAGCTGAAGTTCGACTTCCAGTTGCAGCAGGCCCAGGGCGGTGCCGATGAGCAGCGCAGCGGGCGGCCGCGGGCTTTGCAGGAGGCCTGATCCACCGAGTGGGCTTTTCGCGGGCATGCCCGCTCCCACAGGTGAAGCCTGTGTAGTCGTTGTGGGAGCGGGCAAGCCCGCGAAGCAGCCAACACCCAAACAAGAGCCCGCCACAAAGGCCGGCCGCTGCCTTGCGAGAAGCTTCATGAAAACGCTGATCAAGGACTGCTCTGTGTCGGCCATCGTCGCCGGCAGCATTGCCACGACGATCTCCTATGCCGGCCCGTTGGTCATCATTTTCCACGCCGCCGAAGCGGCCGGCCTGTCGCACCAGCAGTTGTCGTCCTGGGTTTGGGCCGTGTCCATGGGCAGTGCCGTACTCGGTGCGCTGCTCAGCCTGCGCTACCGCGTGCCGGTAGTGATCGCCTGGTCGATCCCGGGGTCGGCCCTGTTGGTCACCGCCTTGCCGCAACTGGGCCTGGAGCAGGCCGTGGGTGCCTACCTGGTGGCCAACCTGGTCCTGCTGCTGATCGGCATCAGCGGGGCCTTCGACCGCATCATCGCGCGCCTTCCGGGCTCTATCGCTGCCGGTATGCAGGCCGGGATCCTGTTCAGCTTTGGCATCGAAGTGTTCCGCGCCTTGCCGGTGCAACCGCTGCTGGTACTGGCGATGTTCGTCACCTACGTGCTGATGCGTCGGGTGCAGCCGCGCTATGCCGTGGCTGCGGTGCTGGGCGTGGGCATGCTGGTGACCGTGGCCAGCGGTACGTTGCGCAGCGAGGCACTGGTGCTGGAACTGGCCTCACCCCAGTGGGTCACCCCCCAGTTCAGCCTGTCGGCGGTATTCAGCCTGGCGCTGCCGATGGTGCTGGTGGCACTGACCGGGCAATTCATGCCGGGTATGGCGGTACTGCGCAACGCTGGCTATGCCACGCCGGCCAGCCCGCTGATCAGCGCCAGTGCCCTGGCTGGGGCGCTACTGGCGCCGTTCGGTTGCCACGGGCTGAACCTGGCGGCGGTTACCGCCAGCCTGTGCACCGGCCATGAAGCCCATGAAAACCCGCAACGGCGTTATGTGGCGGCGGTGGCTGGCAGTGCGTTGTACCTGCTACTGGGCATTGCCGGGGCCACCTTGATGTCGCTGTTCGCCGCCTTTCCCGCCGTACTGATCGCGGCCCTGGCCGGTTTGGCCCTGTATGGCGCCATCAGCGAAGCCCTGGTCCGCAGCCTGGCAGAACCGGCCGAGCGCGACGCCGGGCTGTTCACCTTCCTGGTCACCGCTTCGGGGGTGGCTTTTCTGGGCCTGTCGGCAGCGTTCTGGGGGCTGCTGTTCGGCCTGCTGGCGCACGCGCTGCTGAGGCTGCGCCAGCCACGTGCCCGGGAGGTGCTGCGCCGTACTCCATGAACTGCCGTGTTTCCAACGCTTTACCCATAAAAACAAGATCAAGAGAGCTTCGGAATGAACCACACCCCTTGCGTTGCCCTGGGCCTGACACTGCTCAGCCAGCCACTGCTGGCTGCCGAAGGCGGCTTCTTCGAGGACTCGAAGGCCACCCTGAGTGCCCGTAACTACTACTTCAGCCGCGATTTTTCCGACATTGTCGGGGCCAACAAACAGTCCAAGGCCGAGGAGTGGGCCCAGGGTTTCATCCTCGACTTCAAAAGTGGCTACACCCCGGGCCCGGTCGGCTTTGGCGTGGACGCCCTGGGCTTGCTGGGGATCAAGCTGGACAGCAGTCCAGACCGCACCAACACCGGCCTGTTGCCGGTGCATGGCGACGGCCGTGCTGCCGATGAGTACAGCCGCCTGGCGCCGACCTTCAAGGCCCGGATATCAAAAACCGAACTGCGTGCAGGTGAACTGCAACCGAACCTGCCGGTGCTGACCTTCAGTGATATTCGCCTGTTGCCACCCACCTATCAGGGCCTGAGTTTGAGTTCGTCGGAAATCGACGGGCTGACTATGCAGGCCGGGCACTTGAAAAGCACCCACCTGCGCAACGAAGGTGGCGACGGCAAGATGAACGCGATGCTTGGCCATGTGCCGATGCGACAGGCCGAAAGCGACGCGTTCAACTATGTGGGAGGGGACTATGCGTTCAATGCCAACCAGAGCAGCGTCAGCCTTTGGTACGGTCAGCTGGAGGACATCTACCAACAAGGCTTCGTTGGCCTGAAGCACAGCAAACCCGTCGGGGACTGGGTACTCAGCGCCAACCTGGGTTATTTCACCGCGCGTGAGCAAGGCGATGCGCTGCTGGGCAACATCGACAACCAGGCGTTCTTCTCGCTGTTCACTGCCCGGCACGGCGGGCACAGCTTCCATGCCGGCTACCAGGGCATTTATGGCGATAGCCCGTTCCCACGGGTATTCGCTAACATCTCGCCGTTGGGCAACGAGGTGCCGACCTATGAGTTTGCCTACACCGATGAACGCTCGTATCAGGTGCGCTACGACCACAACTTCGCCGCCATGGGCGTGCCGGGCCTGACAGCGACCGTGCGCTACATAACCGGCAACAATGTCGACACCGGGCTGGGTTACGAGGGGCGTGACCGCGAGCGTGACCTGGATATCGGCTATGCGGTGCAGAGCGGGGCACTGAAAGGGTTGGGGATTCGGGTGAGGAACGCCATGGCGCGCTCCAACTACCGCAGTGATATCGACGAGAACCGCCTGACGCTGGTGTACACCTGGCAGTTGTTCTGAGCCTTCCAGGAGAATTGCGCATCAGGGGTGTATGAGGGTAGCGTGCGGAAACGACTCTTTCAGGAATCCCCACATTGGACTCCATCACCCAAGCCGTACTTGGCGCGGCGCTGCAAGGGACCGTGCTCGGGCGCATCCAGGGCCGACGCTCGCTGCTGTATGGTGCAGCACTGGGCACGCTGCCGGACCTGGATGTGATCATTCGCTATGCCGACCCGGTGTCGCAGATGACTTATCATCGCGGCTTCTCCCACTCGTTGTTCGTGCTCACCGGCCTGGCCTTGCTGTTGGCCTGGCTGGTCAACAGGCGCTGGCCCGGCAAGGGGTATACCTTGCCCAGGCTTTTTTTGGCGTTCTGGCTGGTATTGGTAACCCATCCGGTGCTCGACGCCTTCACGGTTTACGGCACGCAGTTGTTCTGGCCTTTGCACACCACCCCGGAAAGCTGGGCGGCGGTGTTCATTATCGACCCGGTCTACACCGTGCCGCTGCTGGCTGCGGTGGTCTTCACCCTCATGAAGGGCGTGACCCGCAGGGCTACCCGCCTGCTGACCATGGCCCTGGTGTTCAGTACCTGCTACCTGGGTTTCGGCCTGGCGGGGCGCATGGCTGCCGAGCAGCGCTTCCAGTCGGCACTGGACCAGCAAGGTATCGTCGTGAGCGAGGTGCGTGCCGTGCCGATGGCATTCAACAGCCTGGTCTGGCGGGTGTTGGCCAAGGCCCCGGATGGCGATTACTACGAAGGCATCAGCAGCGTGCTCGACCAGCAACCACCCGAAATGCAACGCTTGTCGCGCAACCTGGAACTGGCGCAAGCACTGAACAATGACCCTTTGCACCAGCGCTTGCGCTGGTTCACCGATGACTGGCTGCGTTATGACCAGATTGGCGACGCACTGGTGGTCACCGACCTGCGCATGGGTATCCCGGGGAATTACACCTTCCGTTTCAACATGGCTCAGCGCGATCATCAAGGGCAGTGGAGGGTCGGTGTCCCTTCGCCGTGGCGAGGCAGCGGGCCTGGCTCGCTGTTCAACGCTCAAGAGCTGATGCTTATCTGGCGACGCATTGTCGACCAGCAGCCGCCACTGCCGCTGGCTAACTGGACCGATCGCTACCTCGGGCAAACGGAAGCTGCAAGGCAGCCCCACTAGATCAGGAACCTTGCATTGCCTGAAATCGCACCCATCTATGGCGGTTCGATCAGCGTCAGGAAAACACCATGGAACCCAACCGCTTCGGCGACATCGCCGCTTTCGTCAGCGCCGCGAAGGCCGGTAGCTTCACCGCTGCGGCTGCCAGCCTGGGCCTGACGCGTTCAGCGGTGGGCAAGAGCATCGCCCGCCTGGAAGCCCGCATGGCGGTGCGCCTGCTCAACCGCACTACGCGCAAGCTGAGCCTGACCGATGAAGGCCTGGTGGCGTTCGAGCGCTGGCGGCAGATTCTGGATGACCTGGACGAGGTCGAAAGCACCATGGCCCTGCGCCGCGGCAAGCCCACTGGCACCCTGCGCCTGACCGCACCGCTGTCGCTCGGGCAGCGCCATGTATTGCCTATCCTCGACCAGTACCTCAAGCAATGGCCCGAACTGCGGGCGGATATCCGCTTCACCGACCGTTTCGTTGATCTGGTCGAAGAGGGCGTGGACGTCGCCGTGCGCATCGGTGCACCTAAGGAAGACTCGCAATTGCTGACGCGCACCGTCGCCTGGCAGCAGTTCGTGACCTGTGCATCGCCTGCGTATCTGGAGAAGCGCGGTGTGCCGCAGATGCCCGGCGACCTCTATGGCCATGACAAGATCGCCTTCCTGGCGGGCGAGAAGGCCATGCCCTGGCGCTTTCACACAGAAGCGGGGCTGCACCTGTGCGAAGATCCCGGGCGGCTGAACATCGACAGTTCCGAGGCCATGCTTGACGGCGCCCGGGCCGGTTTCGGCCTGATTCACCTGCCGACCTATATCACCGGTGACGACCTGCGCGCTGGCAATCTGGTGGAGGTACTGCACGCCTACCGACCCCCGGCAGACCCCATTCGCATCGTCTACCCAAGCAAGCGCCACCTGTCCCCTCGGGTACGCGGCTTCATCGACTTGTTGGTGGCCAGCTGGGAGCCGGGCGTGCCTTGGGAATACTGATTGGGGAATGCCAGGCCCCTATGCCGGGCCTGAAACCGGGTTTATCGCTGGCGGCGCAGCATGGAAACTGGCAGCCACTGATAATCCCTCTGGAGACCCCATGACTGCACTGTCCGTACTGGATCTGGTCATGATCGGCGAAGGCAAGACCTTCGCCGATGCGATCGAAGAATCCCGCCAGCTGGCGCGGCATGTCGAGCAACAGCACTACAGCCGCTACTGGATCGCCGAGCACCATGACATGCCGGGCATTGGCTCGGCTGCCACGTCGCTGGTGATCAACGAAATCGCCAACGCCACCCGACACATTCGTGTGGGGGCTGGCGGCATCATGCTGCCCAACCATGCGCCGTTGGTGGTGGCCGAACAGTTTGGCACCCTCGATACATTGCACCCGGGCCGTATCGACCTGGGCCTGGGCCGTGCGCCAGGCACGTCCGGGCCGACCGTGCGTGCATTGCGCGGCGCCGCGCCAGAGCGTGATTTCAGCCAGGACATCGCCGAGCTGCGTGATTACCTGGCGGACAACGGCAAACGCCGGGTGCGCGGCGTACCGGGTGCGCACGATGTGCCGGTGTGGATCCTCGGTTCCAGCCTGTTCGGTGCTGACCTGGCGGCGAAGCTGGGCCTGCCTTATGCCTTCGCCTCGCACTTTGCCCCGCGTTACCTGCTGCAGGCCATTGCCCATTACCGCGCCAACTTCCAGCCGTCCGCGCAACTGGCCAAACCCTATGTGATGGTTGGCATGAACCTGTTCGCCGCTGCCAGCGATGCTGAGGCGGACTACCTGGCCAGCTCCCACCGCAAGTGGATGCTGGACCTGCATGTCGGGCGCTTTGGCTTGCTGCCCAAGCCGCAAGAGGGTTACATCGAACGCTTGCCGGACCACGAGCGCGCCGTGCTCGAGCAGGTGATGGCCTGCACCGTAGCCGGAGGGCCTGAACGGGTGAGGGAAGGGCTGCGCTCGCTGATCGAGCAGACCGGGGCGGACGAGCTGATGATCGACTGCCGCATCCATGACCCGCTGGCGCGGCAGCGGTCACATGCCTATGCCGCGCAGGCGCTGGCTGAACTGGGCTGACACGACAAAAAACGGGCGCCCGCAAGAGCGCCCGTTTTTGCATCAAGCCTGCTTCAGGAACGGATAATCCGTATACCCTTCAGGCCCATTGGCGTAATCGAACTTCGCCCGGTGCTCATTCAGCGGCGCTTGCAGCCGCAGACGCTCCACCAGGTCGGGGTTGGCAATGTAGGCGCGCCCGAACGCCACGGCATCGATCAAACCCCGCCCGATGAGGTCTTCGCCTTTCTCGGCGGTGTAGGCACCGGCCGCGATGATCACCCCGGGGTAGGCGGCGCGAATGGCCTGGCGGAACTCGTCACGCAGTGGCTTGCCACCGGCCCAGTCCGGCTCGGACAGGTGCAGGTAGGCGAGGTTTCGCTTGGCCAGTTCGCGGATCAGGTACAGGCCGGCGGCTTCCTGGTCTTCGCCATTGTCCACACCATTGAAACCACCCAGCGGGAACACGCGAATACCGACCCGGTCGGCGCTCCAGTTGGCAATGGCCGCATCCACCGCCTCCAGCACAATGCGCGCACGGTTTTCAACGCTGCCGCCGTAGCGGTCTTCGCGCTGGTTGGCACTGGGGGTGAGGAACTGGTGCAGCAGGTAACCGTGGGCGGCGTGCAACTCGATGAAGTCGAAGCCGGCTTCACAGGCATTGATCGCGGCCTGGCCAAAGTCGGCGACGATGCCAGCGATCTCCGCTTCGCTGAGCGCCCGGGGGGCGGAGGTTTCCACGCGTGTCAGGTTGCCTTGCGCGTCACGCAGGGTGGTGCGTGCGTCCGCCGGCAGCGCCGAAGGGGCCACGGGTGCCTCGCCGCCAGGTTGCAGCGAGGTATGCGACACCCGCCCGGTGTGCCACACCTGCACGGCGCTGTGGCCGCCATCGGCATGGATGCCTTGGTTGATGTGCTTCCAGGCAGCGATCTGTTCGGCGCTGTGAATGCCGGGCGAGCCAGAATAGCCCTTGGCCTGGAAGGAGATTTGCGTGGCTTCAGTGATGATCAGGCCAGCACTGGCGCGCTGACGGTAGTACTCGGCCATCAGCGCGGTGGGTACATCACCCGGCTCCAGGCTGCGCAGGCGGGTGAGGGGGGCCATGAATACGCGGTTGGGCAGGGTGAGTGGGCCGATTTGCAGCGGTTGCAAGAGTTTCATTGCAGCTCCAGAGGTGGAAAACCAATGGTGCGCACGATACCGAGGTGATTGGGGAAAGGGGGGACCGGGAGCCCGGCTCAGGGCTCCCCAATGCGTCAGCTGCGCGCCAGCCGCCCACTCACATAATGCGCCACGTCATTGAAGCCCGGCGTGGACGCATGCCCTGGCGTTACCAACGAATCGATGAACGCCTCATCCTCCGCGGTAATCTTCACCGCCAATGCGCCGCCATAGGTATCCCACTGCTCCTCGGTCCGCGGCCCGACAATCGCCGAACTGACCCATTGGTTATTCAACACCCAGGCAATGGCGAATTCGACAATACCCACCCCCTTGGCCTCTGCATACGTCTGAATCTGCCGGGCAATGGTCAGCGACTCCTGGCGCCACTCCACTTCCATGATGCGTTTGTCCTGCCGCCCTGCGCGGCTGCCGGCGTCCGGCACCGCGCCCGGCGCATACTTGCCGCTGAGCACGCCCCGGGCCAGCGGGCTGAAGGGTACGACGCCCAGACCATGGGCGGCGGCGGCAGTGAGCTGTTCGGGCTCGGCCTGGCGGTTGACGATGTTGTACAGCGGCTGGCTGACTACCGGCCTGGGCACACCAAGGCGCTCGGCAACATGGCAGACCTCGGCAATGCGCCAGCCACGGAAATTGGACACCCCCCAGTAGCGGATCTTGCCCTGGCGCAACAAGTCGCCAATGGCCTGCACGGTCTCCTCCAGCGGTACCTTGTGGTCTTCGCGGTGCAGGTAGTAGATGTCCAGATAGTCCATGCCCATGCGGGTCAGTGTGGCATCCACGGCATTGAAGATGTGCTTGCGCGACAACCCGCTGCGGTTAGGCAGGCCGTCGGCCGGGCCGAAGCCGACCTTGCTGGCGACGACCCAGTCATGGCGATGGCGCGCCACGGCTTCACCGACGATTTCTTCCGAGCGCCCGGCGTTGTACACGTCGGCGGTGTCGATGAAGTTGATGCCTTGGTCCCAGGCCTTGTCGATGATGCGCAGGGCATCCTCGGTACGGGTCTGCTCGCCGAACATCATGCTGCCCAGGGTAAGGGCGGAAACCTGCAGGCCACTGTGGCCGAGGGGGCGGTAGATCATGCGCGTGGGTCCTTATGCAGTCAGCTGACCTGCCTGTTTTACACACAACCTGGATGCATTGAAAGGCACCCCTTAGCCAATGAGCGCCAAAGCTTCCTGCAGGCTCAAGGGGCGCTTCAGGCGTTGCGACAGCGTCGCCATGGCATCGGAGTAACCCTTGGCGATAACGGCCTCGACGCGTTCATCCACACACTGCAGGGCAACAAAATCGCCGTTTTCCGGGTCACCGACGAACTCGATCCGGTTCCAGTCTCTGGCATGGCCTAGCACTTCATAGGTACGGCCATGCTGGTAGGTCCAAAAGAACGGTACATCGGCATAACGGCGTTGTTCGCCAAGCATGTTGGCGGCGGCGATCACCCCGTGTTGCTGGGCCAGGCGCCAGTGCTCGATGCGCACCGGGCGCCCCGAGAGCGGGAACGTGGCGATGTCACCGGCGGCCCACAAACCGTCAGCTGCGCGCATTTCGGCGTCGACCCTCACCGATTTGTCTTCGCCAAGCGGCACCCCTTGAAGGAACGCGGTGGCGGGTTTTACCCCGGTGCCGAACAGCACCAAGGGGGTCTGCAGCCGTTCACCATTGGCCAGTTGCACCGCTTCGACCTTGTCCTGGCCTTCGATCCGCTCGACCTCGGTGGGGCCGTGGAAGGTGATGCCTTTTCGTTCATGCAGCGCGCGAATGCAGCGCCCGATACGCTCGCCCAATTGTCGGGCCAGAGGGACTTCGTGGCGCGAGACCACGTGCACCTGCACGCCATACTTGCGCAATGCCGAGGCTGCCTCCAGGCCGATGAAGCCGTCACCGACGATGACCACCGGTTGGCCAGGCTCGGCTGCGTCGAGCAACTGTGCAGCATCTTCCAGTGAGCGGAGGGTGAACACCCCGGGCAGGTCGGCGCCGGGAATGTCGGGGCGCAGTGCTTTACCGCCGGTTGCCAGCAGGCAGGCGTCGTAATCGATCTGCTGACCATCGGCGAGGGTGACCTGGCGCTTCTGGCTGTTCAGGGTGCGCACCTTGCCGTGCTTACGCTGCAGTTGGCCCTTGCGCAGGGCGTCGGCTTCGAGCAGCGCGGGGACCTCGTCGGGCGGCATCTGCCCGGCAATCACGAATTTGCTCAGTGCTGTGCGATCGTAGGCCGGCTGGCGCTCCTGGTCGATCCATACCAGCCTGCCCGCGAAGCCATGAGCCAGCAGCGTGGCGACGGCGGCGCTGCCGGCGGCCCCGGCGCCGACCACCACAAAACAGCGGGCATCGCTGTGCCTGGGCGGTTCGGTTGCCGACAGGGGCTGGTCATCGACCCAGACTTCATCGCCCTTGATCCACGCCTTGTAGCGGCGCAGGTCGGCGAGTGCAGGCGGCTCACAAACCACGCCGTCGTCAACGGCGAACGCAGCTTTGTGCCAAGGGCAGACCAGCAAACCACCGCAAACCACGCCTTCATCAAGGGGGGCGCCTGCGTGGGGGCAGTGGCCCTGGTAGGCGTGTACCTGATCGCCTTGGCGGATGAGGATGAGTTCTTCGTTGCCGGCCTGGACGCGCAGGGGGCGGTGCTCGTCGAGCTGGGCCAAGCGGGCCACGGCGTACTGGGTCATGGGGGCTTCTCCAAAGGGGCCTTTGGAACCATTTGACGCCTGGGGCGGGAAGGGGATGCGTTGAGCTGACGATCGGTGGCGGGTGTGGATTTGGTGTGGCTTGGGTGGGCATCATTGCAGGCTTGCCCGCGCCCACAGGCTTGAAACTTGTGGGCGTGGGCAAGCCTGCGAATGCCTCAACTCACCCGTGCAGTACTCAGCGAACCCGCTCGCGTTACACGCAAGGCCACCAGGCTACCCAATACGATCAACGCGGCGAGCGAATACAGTGCGGCATCGGTTGAGCCGGTCTGGTCCTTGATGAACCCGACCAGGTACGGGCTGAGAAACCCCGCCATCTGGCCTACCGAGTTGATGATCGCCAGACCTGCCACGGCGGCTCCGGCACTGAGCAGCGCAGTCGGCATTGGCCAGAACATCGGCAAACCGGTAAGCGCGCCCATGGTGGCGATCGACAAGCCAAGAATGGCAATGCTCGGGTTGCCGGCGAAGTTCACCGCAATCAGCAGGCCGACGGCGCCCATCAGCATTGGCACCACCAGGTGCCAGCGGCGCTCGTTGCGCAGGTCGGCCGAGCGCCCGCAAAGGATCATGAACACACCCGCCAGCAGGTACGGGATGGCGCTGAGCCAGCCGATCAGCAGCGGGTTGTCGAAGCCCATGCTCTTGATGATCGAGGGTAGCCAGAAGTTGATCGCGTATACGCCGCTCTGAATGCAGAAGTAGACGAAGCCGAAGGTCCAGATCAGCGGGTTGGTCAACACGGCCAGCACGCTGTCGCTGGTGGTGCTCGGTTTGCTTGCAGCATCGGCCTGCAGGTCGGCAGCGATCAGTTGGCGTTCAGCCGGGCTCAGCCAGGCGGCTTTCTGGTAGCCGTCACTGAGCAGGAACACCGCCAGTACGCCCAACGCCACGGTCGGCAGGCCCTGGATCAGGAACATCCACTGCCAGCCGGCCAGGCCGTGCTGGCCGGCGGCGAAATGTTCGAGGATCCAGCCGGAGAACGGCCCGCCAAGCAGGCCCGATACCGGGATCGCCGACATGAAAAGGGCCATGATGCGGCCGCGCCGGGCCGCCGGGAACCAGCGCGAGAGGTACAGCACCACACCTGGGAAGAAGCCGGCTTCGGCAGCGCCAGTGAGCAGGCGCAGGGTGTAGAACTCGGTAGGGGTGGTGACGAACAGCAGGCAGGTGGACAGGCTGCCCCAGGCGATCATCATCAGCGCGATCCAGCGCCTTGGGCCGAAGCGATTGAGGGCCAGGTTGCTTGGCAGGCCACACAGTACATAGCCGATGAAGAAGATGCCGGCGCCAAGGCCGTACACCGTTTCGCTGAATTTAAGGGCGTCGAGCATCTGCAGCTTGGCAAAGCCGACGTTGACGCGGTCCAGGTAGTTGAACAGGTAGCAGATGAAAATGAACGGAATCAGCCGCAAGGTGATGCGCCGGTACAGCGCGTTGCGGGTGGTGTCCGTGCCTTGGTCAGGGGCGGGGCTGTGTGCCATGATCGGGTTCTCTGTTGTTATGGTTTTCGCCGCGTCGCCTGTTCCGGCGCTCGCCCTGACGAGTCTCGGGGACTGCGGCTAGCCTGTCTTTGTGCTTTTGCACAGCGCTTGGCCCAGGCTGCTGTGCCCGAGCCCAAAAGCCAAACACCTAAAGGACCACGCAATGTTCGAACTCGACCATGACCTGGCGCAGGATATCGTTGACCGGGCAATGGCCATCTTGCCTTGCAACGTCAATGTCATGGACAGCCAAGGGTTGATCCTGGGCAGTGGTGAGCCGGAGCGCATCAACACCCGTCACGAGGGGGCGCAGCTGGTCTTGGCCAATGGCCGGATCGTCGAGCTGGATACCGACGCGGCCAAGTGCCTGAAGGGCGTGCAGCCCGGTGTGAACCTGCCATTGATGCTCGATGGGCGGCTGATGGGCGTGTTAGGCCTGACCGGCGACCCGCAGCAGGTGCGCACGTATGGCGAGCTGGTGCGCATGACCGCCGAAATGCTGCTGGCCCAACGCAATTTACAGGCTGACCAGCAATGGCGAAGGCAGCGCTGTGACGACCTGCTGGCGCTGTTGCTCGGCGGCAGCGGTAACGCCCCGCGCTTGCTGGACGAAGCCCGTCAGTTGGGCTTGAAACCTCAGCTGGCGCGGATACCGTGCCTGTTCGAGATTACGTCGGGGCCACCTGCCGAGGCGCTGGCCGCATGGTTGATGAGCCGTTATCCGGATAGCTGGTGCGTCAGCCCGGCCCGCCAGTCGTTGCTGTGGTGCCGCCCGGCAGGCGTGGCACTGGATGAACTGCGCCTGCTGGAACGCCTGCAACGCCACGGCTGGGACATTGAGCGACTGGCCCTGGGCAGTGCAGCGCCGAGCCTGGAGCAGTTACGCCGTGGTTACCGCCGGGTGCGTGACTTGCTGGCCTATGGCCGCGAAGTGTTGCCCAGCGAACGATTGCTCAGCCTGCAGCGCTACCGGCTGCCAGCGCTGCTTTGGCGCCACCGTAACGACGACGCGCTGGACGAGCTGCTGGAGCCGTTGCAGCGCATCCGCGCCAAGGACAGCAGTGGCCAGTTACTCACCACCCTGCGCGCCTGGTGTGCACATGACGGCCAGAGCCAGTCCTGTGCCGATGCCCTGGGCATCCACCGCAACAGCCTGCGCTATCGACTGGAGCGCATAGCCGAGCTGGGTGAGGTCGACCCGCTGCGCCTGGAAGGGATGCTTAGCTTGTATCTGGGGTTGCAGCTGTTGCCCGCTGACTGAAGTATTCACTTGCCGGCGATTGGGCCAGAACAGGCAAAAAGGCATCTGCCCAAACAACCCGGCCGGCGTTTTGTGCATTTGACCGAGGCCACCTGGGCAGCCACCTGTCAGCATGCCGCTCATCAGGACAGGAGAAACCCCATGAAAATCGTCATTGCCCCCGACTCGTTCAAGGACAGCCTCGACGCTGCCGGTGTCGCCCGCGCCATCGCTGCGGGCCTGAGCGAAGCGTGGCCCGAGGCTGAACTGGTCGAGTGCCCAATGGCCGACGGTGGCGAAGGCACCATGGAGGCGATCCTGGCCGCCAGCCAGGGTGAACTGCGCCGCCAGTCCGTGCGCGGGCCATTGGGGGAGCACGTCGAGGCCGGCTGGGGCTGGTTGCCGCAAAGTCGCACCGCAATCATCGAAATGGCCCAGGCCAGTGGCTTGCAACGGGTGCCAACCGGCCAGCGCGATGCTTGCCGCAGCAGCACCTGGGGGACCGGTGAGCTGATTGCCGCAGCCCTCGACGCTGGCGCTCAGCGTGTGGTGCTGGCCATCGGTGGCAGCGCCACCAACGATGCCGGCAGTGGCATGTTGCGAGCGCTTGGCCTGCGCCTGCTGGATGCTGACGGGCAAGCGCTGGAAGAGGGCGGCCTGGCCTTGGCCAAGCTGGCCCGTATCGACGCCAGCAGTCTCGACCCGCGCCTGGCCGGGGTGCAGTTTGAAGTCGCGGCGGATGTCGACAACCCCTTGTGTGGCGCCAACGGCGCATCGGCGATCTTCGGCCCGCAGAAAGGTGCCAACCCGCAGCAAGTAGAGGCGCTGGACCACGCGCTGAATCATTTTGCCGACCATTGTGCGCTGCTGTTGGGCGCGGATGTGCGCGATTACCCTGGTTGTGGTGCGGCCGGTGGCATGGGCTTCGCTGCCCGGGCATTCATGGCCGCGCAGTTCCGCCCTGGAGTGGAAGTCGTGGCTGAGCTGGCTGGCCTTGACGCCCTGGCACAAGGGGCAGATCTGGTGGTGACGGGCGAGGGGCGTTTCGATGCCCAGACACTGCGCGGCAAGACGCCGATGGGGGTGGCGCGGGTTGCCAAGCGCCATGGCGTGCCGGTGGTGGTACTGGCCGGGACCTTGGGGGAGGGGTATCAGCAGTTGTATGCCCATGGGGTCGACGCTGCATTTGCCCTGGCCAGTGGACCGATGAGCCTGGAGCAGGCGTGTGTGAATGCTGCCGAGCTGTTGCAGGCCAGGGCTTGTGATATAGGTCGGCTGTGGCGCTGCGCGAAGCGAGGCTGAACACCGTGCAGAAATGGCCTTATTGCTGCGTCTCGAACATGGCAATGAAGTTGGCCAGCGCTGGCGAAGTATTTTGGGCGCTCCATTTCATGTACAGCCCAAGCCCTGGGGCGGGCTGGTCATCGATAGGGCGGATCGGGCAAAACCGCACGCGTTCGCGCGGGGTCGAGCGGACGAACGACTCCGGCACCAGGGCCACGCCAAAGCCGCAGGCCACCAGACCCAGCAGGGTGTGGATCTGCGCCGCCTCCTGCACGACCTTGGGGTAGAACCCGGCCGACTCGCACAGCGCAACCAACTGTGCGTGGTAGCCCCCGCCCAGCGCTTGCGGGGTGAACACGAAGTCCTCATCGGCAAACTCGCGCAAGTCGACGGCCTCGTGCCGCGCCTTGGAATGGCTGGCGGGCAGCGCCATGACGATCTGCTCGTCAAGCAGCAAGCGTGCCTCCAGGGTGCCGGCCGGCAGCGGTAGCCTGCGCATGAAGCCGATGTCCGCCTCACCGGCCAGCAAGGCCTTGGCCTGGGAAGCGGATGGCATCTCGCGGATGGTCAGCTGCACGTTCGGATAAGTCTCCCGAAAGCGGCGCAAGCGGTTGAGCAGCGAATCGTAATAAGCGATGGAAATGGCCGTGATGGTCAATTTGCCGCTGACCCCCGCAGAAACGTTGCGCGCGTACTCGATCCCTTGTTCAAGTTCAGCAAGCGTGCGGTAGGCGGTGTCGAGAAATGCTGCACCCGCTGCGGTCAGGCGCACCCCGCGCTTGTTGCGCAGAAGCAGGCCGAAACCGAGCTTTTCCTCGAGCCGGTTGATCGCCTGGCTCAGCGGTGGTTGCGCCATGTGCAGGCGCTGGGCGGCCTTGTGAAAGTGCAGCTCTTCGGCCACGGCGATGAACTGCCTGAGCAAACGTGTTTCGATCATCCAGCAATCCTGCAGCGTGGCGACTCGGCGGTGATATCCATGGGATATCAAAGTTGCATGCTTTTAATATTAAGTCATTGATTTTTTTGTTGATATCGTAAGAAAGGAGAATTGAAGGTAGCCAGAAATGCCCGTTACTCACCTGGCCGGTGCGCTGTGCCGTCCCACTGATTGCACCTTGCGCACCAGCAATAGCCAGCACATCGCCACGCGCTTCAACGAACACAGCAGTGTCAGCCACCCTCGGGACCTTGGCCGTGTGCAGGTGGCCGAGCGCTGGAGCCGCATCAAGGAATGCAATTACGTGCCGGTCAAAGTGGCCAACACGCGCGCGGACCTTGGTGAAAGCCTGGTCTGGGATGAACGCAGCGGCGTGCTGTACTTTGTCGATATCTCTGGCGGGCGTATCAACGGCCTGACACCCGATGGCGAAGTCGAGTGCCTTTACGAGTCTGCCGCGCGCATTGGCGCCCTGGCGCTGACCGACCGGGGCAACCTGATTTTCACCGAGGATGCCAGCGTAGCCCTCTTCGATGTGCCAACACGCAAGGTGAGCCAGCATTCGGCATCGGTCCATCCGCGCTCGACTTACCGCTTCAACGATGGCGCCTGCGACCCACAGGGACGCTTCGTCACCGGCCTGATGGACGAGGCCCTCAGTGACAATACCGGGGCGCTTTTTCGCTTTGACTGGCAGTTGAGCGACCAGGTGATCCACGATGACATGGGCTTGCCCACCGGCCTTGCCTGGTCGCAGGACGGCCATACGGTGTACTTCGTCGATTCGGCGGCGCGTGCGATCTACCGCGCCGAGTACCTCATCGAAGGCCGGCTGGGGGCTGTCACGCTGTTTGCCGAAACCCCCGCCGAACTGGGGCGGCCGGATGGTCTGGCGCTGGACCGCGAAGGCGGGCTGTGGGTGTGCCAGTACCATGGCAGCTGCCTGCTGCGCTACGACCGCCACGGGTACCTGACCGACCAGGTGTTGATGCCAGTACCGTGCCCCACCAGCTGCTGCTTTGGCGGGCCCGGGATGAACACCTTGTACATCAGCACCGCGCGTTACGACATGACGCCAGAAGACCTGCACCATTATCCGGACGCTGGCGACCTGTATGCCATCCGCCCGGAAACGGGCGGCGTCGCCAGGCACAGCTTCAAGGAATAAGCGGTTGCACCTGACTGGCCGGTAGCACGGCCAGATCGCCAAAACGCTGCGCCGAGTCGATGTAGCGCAGCGCCGACTTGGCGTCTTTCCAGCCCACATAGCTCATCAGCGACTTCAGTTCCCAACCATTGGCCGTGGCCCAGGTGGCGAAGCCACGCCGTAGCGAGTGGCCGGTATACAGCGCCGCCGGCACCCCGGCGCGTTCCAGCATGCGCCGCAGCAGGCCCACCAGGCTGTTGCTGTTGAGCGCGTTGTCGCCAAGGTTGCCCCAGCGGTCGAGTTTGCGGAACACCGGCCCATAGGCAATACCGGCGACTTCAAGCCATTGCAGGTAGGCAGTGACAGGGCACAAGGCCTTGAGCGCAGGGGTGCGGTGCTGGACGCCCAAGGCTTCGCGGTCGCCCTTGCTGCGTGGCAGGAAAAGCGTAATGCCGACACCGGCTTGTGCCTGGATGTGTTCGATGCGCAGGCGTGCCAGCTCATCGCCGCGAAAACCACGCCAGAAACCCAGCAACAGCAAGGCGCTGTCACGGCGAGCCCGGCGCAGGGCTGCCAAATCATGGTGCTCGCGGGCTTGTCGGGCTTCTTCTTCGAAACACGTCACAGCGGTTTGCAGGTGTTGCAGCAACAGCGGGGCGGCCTGTTTGGGCGGCGTCGGGTGCAGGGTGCGGATGCCGCGTAGCACCTGACGCACCAATGGCGCCTTGGTCGGATCGGGGAAGCCTTGGGCGACGTGCCATTGGCTGAGCGCGGCCAGGCGTTGGCGCAGGGTGCTGACTGCATGCTGGTCGGCATGATCGGCCAGGTAGCGGGCGATACTCTCGGCGGTGGCCGGGAGAAAGCCGCCCCAATGGCTTTCGAAGTGCTCGATGGCGGCCTGGTAGCTGCGCCGGGTGTTGTCACGGGTGGCGGCGCGAAGGTAGCGCTCGATATCGGTCATGGTGCGGGTGTCGGTGTGTGATCGGTACACGATAAACCGAAATGCGTTGCCTGTCCTTGCTCAACGCCATCGGCAAGCCTGCCGTTGCGCTCAGTACACGCATGCCTTGTCCTCGATACCGTTGAAGGGCGGGTAAACCCACAGCTGCGGCAGCGACAATGGCCGGCTGAAGTGGTAGCCCTGGGCGATATCGCAGCCGGCAAGCTTCAGGTACACCACCTGTTCACGGGTTTCCACCCCCTCGGCCACCACTTCCAGGCCCAGGCGCTTGGCCAGGATGATGGTGGAGGACACGATCGGGCTGTCGTCATGGCTGTTGGACAGCGCCGCGATCAGCGAACGATCGATCTTCAGCTTGCTCAGGGGCAGTGAATGCAGGTGGGCAAAGCCGGCGTAGCCACGGCCAAAATCGTCCAGACTGATACCCAAACCTGCGCCGCGCAACGTATGCAGGTGCGCCACCGCCGTGCCTTCGGGGTCAAGGATGGTGGTTTCGGTAATTTCCAGCTCCAGCTGCTGGGGCGCGATGCCATGATGCTGCAATTTGCTCAGCAGCCGGTCAGCAAAATCGGCTTGACGCAGCTGCAGGGCGGAGACATTGACTGCCAGCCGTGTCTTGCGGCCTTGGGCATTCCAGCTCGACAAGGCTTCACAGGCCAGCCGAATGACCTCCCAACCCAGTTCGACAATGAAACCACTGCGCTCGGCCAGGCCGATGAAGCGGTCCGGGTACAGCAGGCCGAAATCAGGGTGGTCCCAGCGCACCAGCGCCTCGTAGGCCAGCACCTGGTGGGTGTCCAGGCGCATCTGTGGCTGGTAGTGCAGCACGAACTGGCGTTCGGCCAAGGCACTGCCGAACGCTTGCTCAAGGGTGAAAGCCTGGATATCGGCCAGGTTCAGCGAGGGGTCGAAAAAGCGATACTGCGCGCGTCCAGCCTGCTTGGCCGAATACATTGCAGCATCGGCACTGCGTATCAGGCTGTCGATGTCCTGGCCATCACGCGGGCAGATGCTCACCCCTACGCTGGGGCTGGTGTTGACCTCTTGGCCATCCAGGGCGTACGCGGCCGACAGTTTCTGCACCAGTTCGTGGACCCAGGCGTTGATCTGCGCCTCGCTGCGCTCGCCGGCCAGCAGCACCACGAATTCGTCGCCGCCAAAGCGCGAAGCCTCGTCGCCGGGCTCCAGCAGGCGCTGGATACGCCCGGCCACAGCCTGTAGCAGCAGGTCACCAATCTTGTGTCCGAGCGAGTCGTTGATCGACTTGAAACGGTCCATGTCGATGAACAGGATCGCCATCAGTCGGCGCTTGCCACGTTGCCGAGTCAGCGCCTGGCTGGCCACTTCGACGAACTGGCGGCGGTTGTGCAGGCCGCTGAGGTGGTCCGTGGCGGCGGCGTGGCTGCTGCGCCGGTGTTCGTCCTCCAGGCGCACGATCAGTTGCTGATTGACCTGCTGGGCATGTTCCAGCGCGTCGAAGGCCTCCTGGCGCTTGCGCAGCAGGCGCAAGGTCCATAGCAGGCTGGCCAGGATCATCAGGGTCATGCTCAGGTTCAACCAGAACTGCCGGGAATAGGCCAGCGTCGAGGGTGCGAGGATTTCCGCCTGGCGCTGGCTGACCACCACGCTGAAGCCGTGCTCGGGTGCATGGCGGTACAAGCTTTGGTAGGCATCACCCGCTACGTATTGGGTCAGCATGCCCGCTTCGGTGTTTAGCGCCGGCAGCGGTGGCTGCAATAGGTCGCCCGCAGTCACCACGCCGCTGTTGTCGATGCGCAGCCGCTCCAGGCCGTCATCCTGCAGCAGACGCACCAGGCCACTGTTGCCCAGGTCGATAGGCTGGAACAGCACCGCCAGGTAGCCGACGTCCAATTGCACCAGCAAAAGGTTGTCGATTTCCCGGCCGGTCGAATTGGTCAACGGCAGCAGGAAGGGCAGGCGCCCAGTGGGCGGGGCAGCGTTTTGGCTGACAGGCTGAATGCTCGGCAGGAAAGGTTTGAAACCGTAGCGGTCAATGTGCCGCTGCAGTTGGTGCAACCAGTCTGCCGGCAACTCGGCGGCCTCATCGGTGTGGCTGGCCGCTAGCAGCCAGCCTTGTCGGTCGTACAGGCTCAAGCGCTTGAACACTGGGTCTGCGGCCAGGCTGGGTACCAGGCTGAAGTTGCCTTGGCGCAGCGCTTTCATGTCGTCCTGGGTAACACGACCCACCGCCTGGGCGCGGTCGACAAGCTGTCGCAGGTTTTCGCCCACGATGCTGGCCAGGTTCAGGTGCTCGACGGCCTTGGCCGACAGTGCACCCTGTCGGGCGGTGGCTTTCTGCGTGACGTGCAGCCCCCAGAGAAAGGCCAGGGTCGCTGCACAGAGCATCAGGATCAGCAGTCGCAGAAGGCTGGAGGAGGAAAGCGAACGGCGAATCACTGCTGATAGTTCCCGACCCTGGGTAATGCTCGGAAAATACGACAATAAGATGACAGCCTGATGACTGGTGGCCAATAGCCTTTAGGGGATTTCCCTATTAGCCATGGGTGTTTGCAAGCGAGCCGTTTCCTCTTCGAGGTAGCTCATCAATGCACTGACTTCAGCATCGCCCAAGCGCATGTTGGGCATGGCCAGGCGGTTGTATTGTTCGAACAGCAGCATGGCCAAGGGGTCTTTTTCGGCCAGCATCTGGTCGGGCACCTTGAGCCAGCGGGCCAGCCAGTTGGCGTCACGCTGACGGGTCACGCCCAGCAGGTCGGGGCCGATGCCTGGCTGGCCTGGCTCGGTGTTGCCCACGGTATGGCAGGACGAGCAGCGGGTACGGAATATCTGCTCGCCGCTGCTGGGTGAGCGGATTTGCGGAGCCTGAGCGTAGTCATTGCTCATGGCGCTGGCCTGCTTCCAGTTGTGCAGGCTGTTGCCCAGGCGGTCGGCAAGGATGTACGGGCTTTCGAAAGGTGAGGCTTTCATCCAGCGGCCGGTGGCCTGGTTGCCGATGATGAGGCTCAGGTTGTGGTCTTTTGAGCGGCCGTTTTCCAGGCCATCGATCCACAGCCCCAGGCTGCGGCGTAGTTGCTCGATGTCGTCGGGTTCGCCGGTCAGCAAGGTCCAGCCTGGGCCGATGCCGAACTTTTCGGCATAGCGCTTGAGGGTGGCGGGGGTGTCGTTATAGGGGTCGATGCTGATGGAGTAGAGGAAGATGTCTTTGCCGACCCGGTCACCGAGGATTTTCTGTACCTGGCGCAGGCGAGCGGTTTCTACTGGGCAGGAGTCGGAGCAGCCGGTAAAGATGAAGTTGATGGCGACCACCTTGTCCTTGATCAGGTCGTCGAAGAAATGCACTTTTTCGCCGTCCTGAGTGAGCAAGGGGATGTTGGGGAAATAGCTGGCCCCCCAGGGAGAGGCCGCTGCTTCGGCCACCGTTCGTTGGGGTTGCAGCGGCCAGAACGGAATGCTGGCGGCGAACAACGCGAGTACCAGCAGGAAACGCCATGAGCTGGGCATGATGCGGTCCTCGTGGGTTGGCTGATGGGGGCCGCATAGCGGCCCCGCTTTGCACTCACTTGTAGGTGACTGGCGCTGTCACCGTCTGGCCCAGCGTCGATTTCACCGTGACCGTCGCTGGCGTGGCCGGGCCAAAGCCGGTGGTGGTCACCGCTACCCGCCAACGGGCCCCCGTAGTCGTGGCAGTCAGCGTCGCGTTCCCCAGGCTTACCGGACCACCGGTGGTTGCTGCAGTCACGCTGATGCTGTTGCCCGTGGCGACCGTGGTAGTCCCCTGCACATCCCAGGTGAAACGGTTGCCGCTGCGTACCTGCACCGTGGCACTGGTGACCTTGAGCTCGTCGGCCGCCGCTGCTGCGGTGACGGCGATGCTGACCGTGGCCGGGGTCACCGACTCGGCCCCCTTGGTATCACGCGCCGTGTAATTGAAGCTGGCCGTGAACGGCGTGGCGACCGTAGCGGGTGGGTTGTACGTCACGGTGGTGCCGTCTGTGCTGACGGCTCCCTGGCCGGAGTCTGGCTGGCTGAGGCCGGTGACCGTGAGCGGTACGTTGCCGTCCGGGTCGCTGTCGTTGGCCAGCACGTTCAGGGTGATCGCCTTGCCTGCAGTCGTTGCGGCACTGTCATTGGCCACGACAGGTGGTTTGTTGGCCGGGTCGTCATTGTCGTTATCGGTTTTGGTGCGGAACGTTGGCAGGCCTACCGAGGCCATGTAGCGCACGCCGTCCCATCCTGGCAGCGGGGTGGGCATCACCTGGAACTGCCCCGGATGTTCAATGTCCCAGCGCAGCAGCATCGAAGAGTCCTCGTGCTGGGTGTTGTGGCAGTGCTCCATGTAGGTGCCGGCGAACTCGCGGAAGCGGATGGCCATTTCCACCTCTTCGGACGAATCAGGTTCCGACCCGATACGGTACACATCCTTGCGCGCCCATTTTTCCCATTCTGGCGGGGCCTTGCCGTCGCGGCTAAGAATCACGCCTTCCTCGAAGTGCACGTGTACCGGGTGGCTCCAGCCATTGCCGCCGTTGACGATCTTCCACACTTCCAGGGTGCCGTCGCCGCTGAAACCACCGTCGGTGGACTGGTTGGCCAGTTGCGGCGCGGCACTGATGCGGCGTGGGTCCATGCTGTAGCCAAAGCCGCCGTCGGTCTTGATGGTCCACGGGGTGGTGTCCGTGCCGTCAGAGCGGCCAAAGATGAACTCGCGGTGGCGGGCATCCTTGAGTTTGGCCTGGTCGGCTGCGGCGTCGCGGTCAATGGGCAGGGGCAGCATTTTCAGGCCTGCAGCCTTGCCTGGCTTGGCCGGCTCATAGGCTACCGGGTCCATGCTCAGGTCCTGGCCGGTGTACGGTTGCACCCACAGCTGCAGAAACTTGCCGACAGCCGGGTCGCCGTTGTCCCACTGCGGGCCTTTGCTGGTCTGCTTGATTACTGCCTTGTATTTTTCCGACAGCACGTCGGCCAACGGGATAGCTTGCTTCGGACCTTTGCCGGAGTCGTGCTCCATCAGGTTGACGAAGTACAGCTTGTCGCCGGCCTTGATGCCGTTCTTGGCGAAGTTGATGATGATGTCGTAGCGCTCGGCAATGGCCTGCAACGGCAAGACGCCGTTGTTGTCTTGCAGGTTCCCGTCACCATTGAGGTCCATCGTGCCGTCGAATGGCACCGCATGTTCCATGATGTTGCCGTCGTTGGCGATCATGTGGAACGGCACCCGCGCATACGACAGGTTGGAGCCGGACGGGCCTTTGAACTCACCACTGGTACCGGCAATCTCCCGCACCACGGCGAACTTGAAGTAGCGCGACACCGAGCCGTTGAGGAGACGGAAGCGGTAACTGCGCGCACGCACCTTGAGCCTGGGCTTGTACTGCCAGTTGACCAGAATCTGGTCAGCGAGGAAGCCGTCCGTGTTGAACGGGTTGAACCACAGCTGGCCATTGGCATCCCAGGCTTTGTCGGCAACCACCAGGTTGACGTCATAGTCACGGTTCCCCCAAGGCATGGCTGACCCGCTTGGGAAGCGCAGGTTGACACCGTCCTGCAGGGCCTCGTTGCCGCGGTCCAGGGCGCTGTAGTAGTTCATCATCACGGCGTTGCCCTTGTAGACGTTCTGCGCCGTGAAATCCATCATGTGGTCGTGGAACCAGTGGGTACTCATGGTTTCGCGCCAGTCGCCACGAATCTTGATACTGCCGTTCTCGCAGGTTTTCAGGCCCGGTGAACCATCGTTGACGAACAAGGTTTCACCCGGCGAGCAGGGGAAAGCGGCACGCGGGTCCTGGGCACGGGTGTTGATGGTGTCGTAGCCGGCCAGCTGCACCGGCCAGCGGTAGTCGTAGTACTGGCCGGGGAAGAAGTACGCGTTGGCAAAGCCGTCGCTTTCGGCCGGCGAGTGGCCGTTGTGCTCGTGGGTCGAGATGGTATGCAGGCCAAAGCCACCGTTGGCCGAGGGGTCAATCGGCAGTGCGTTGTAATGGCGCATCAGAATTGGCTGGCCGTAGCGCACCATCAGCAGCTTGGGCGGGAAAGTGCCGTCGAAGGTCCAGAGCGATTTGTGGTTTTGCAGCGGCATGTTCGGATGGAAGCGTGTGTCGATGCCCTTGGTGGTGCCCAGCGTGGTCGGAATGTCGGAGGTCTGGTAGTACAGGCCGCCCGGGGCAAATTCACCGACGGCATAGTTGTGCAGTTGCTTGCGGTCGCGCAGGCCGAGGTTGATGCGCGCACCGGCCTGGGCGGTCTTGAACGCTGCCTGCGGGTAAAACTCGTTCCAGCGCTGGTGCGACCAGCCTTTTCCTGGTGGCCGGCCTTCAGCGGGCGAGCCGACCGGCTGGCGGTTGAGGAACATCTCGATCTGCGCCTTCCATGGGTTGCGGTCCAGCACGTTGGCGTACTGGGTCGGAAACGGGTACAGGCCGGGTTGCTTGAGGAACGCTTCCAGTGCGTTGCCACTGGGGCCGCTGCGTGCCACCACGTTGGGGTCTTGGGCGGGGGCCGCGCCGAGGGTCGGTACCGGGAAGGTCAGATCGGGCACCGGCGTGGTCGGGTCGAGCTTCTCTGGTCCGAATTCTTCGAACAGCAACAGTTGCTGGGTGAAAGGTTGCGCACCGAACAACGGGCTGGGTTTGCCGTTGGTAGGGTACTTGTCCGACGTTTGCAGGGCAGGCGGCAGCACGTTGTCGGTGCGTACCGTGTTGCGGTCGCCATACATGCCATCGGTCAGCTCCAGCGAGCCTTCGTTGGCCTCCGGCATGGTGTTCAGCTCAAGCAAGGTAGCGGTCGGGTCGTCCGGCTGGTCGGTGTAGGCCGACGGGTCGGTCGGCGGTGGCATGCTGTTGTCGTCGAGGGGGGATGCCATGGCCGTGATCAATCCGAGGCTGATCATCAGTGCCGTGACAGAGGACAGATGGAACACGCGTCTGGACGCGTGACTCGCAGCAGGTGTTTTCATTGGCTTAAGCCTCTTTTGCGGCCTTAGGGCCTTAAGCCATCAATGGCGTTTTGCCCGTTAAATGGCCATCAGCAACAGCTATGCCAACAGATATTTCAGTAATGCTTTGACATACAAAACCTTGCAGTGTCTGGCGTGCACTAAAAGATGGCGCGTCAAGAATGGGGACAGATACCCATTAGCGGGTCACCATTGCCCACCGTTTGGGTAGTGACAGGCGCGGCGCCCTCGGGTATACCTGAGCGCCACCAAGGGGAGCCCGGCAATGGGCTGAGAAACCGCTGAACGCTGCAGCGCGGTGACCCTTCGAACCTGATCCGGATCATGCCGGCGAAGGGATGGGGCTTGTAACCTGCCTTTTTGCCGGCCTCACTGCGAGGCCAGTCCATGCCAACTTTCAAGGTCTCGCTGTCACCCTCATCAAGGACAGCAACATGACCGAACGTTTCAGCCAGTCCCTGCGCCGCCAGAGCGAGCCGACCTGGTCGGCGGCCGTTGGCCACCGTTTCGTGACCCGATTGTGCGACGGCAGCCTGCCGGACCCGATCATGGTCGACTACCTGGTCCAGGACCACCGTTTCCTCGACAGCTTCGTGACCCTGCTAGGCGCGGCCATCGCCACCGCTGACACGTTTGAAGCCCGCCTGCGCTTCGGCCGCTTTGCCGGGATGATCTGCAGTGACGAGAACACCTACTTCCTGCGTGCCTTCGAGGCCTTGGGTGTCAGCCCGGCGCAACGCAGTGAACCGGCCGATACCGCGCCTACCGCAGGTTTCAAGGCGATCATGCGCGAAGCGGCAGCCACCCGTTCCTACGCAGCGGCACTGGCGGTGCTGAACGTTGCCGAAGGCCTGTACCTGGACTGGGCGCTCAAGGCGCCGAAACCGATGCCGGACAACTTCGTCCATGCCGAGTGGATTACCCTGCATGACAACCCGGCATTCCAGGCATTCGTCGCTTTCCTGCAGGCCGAACTGGACCGCGTCGGCCCGCAGGAGGCCGCATTGGCAAGTGACTTCTACCAGCGCACCGTGGCGCTGGAGCTGGCTTTCTTCGATGCAGTGTACCCGGAGGGCAAATGAGCATGGATATCTTCGAGCGCCTCAAGGCCGCTGCCTCGCCACAATGGAACCGCTACGTAGACCATGACTTCGTGCGTCAGATGGGCGAGGGCACGCTGAGCGAGGAAGCGTTCCGGACCTACCTTGTGCAGGATTACCTGTTCCTGATCCAGTTCGCCCGCGCCTGGGCGTTGGCTGCCTACAAGAGCCGCCGCCCGGCCGACATTCGCGCGGCGCAGGCCGGGCTGTCGGCGATCCTGGATGAAACCGAGCTGCACGTGCGCCTGTGCGCGCGCTGGGGCTTGACCCAGGCAGACATCGAGGCCGCGCCAGAGCATCAGGCCACGGTGGCATACACCCGTTATGTGCTGGACTGCGGCGCAGCCGGCGACCTGCTGGAGCTGCACGTGGCACTGGCACCTTGCGTGATCGGCTATGCCGAAATCGGCCGGACCCTGGCCGAGCGCATTGGCGACTTGAGCAATCACCCCTACCGCGAGTGGATTGGCGAGTATGCCGGGGAGGGCTACCAAGGGGTGGCCGCAGCAGCGCGCAAGCACCTCGATGAACTGGCGGCGCGCAGCATGACCGAGCAGCGGTTCGCCGAACTGGCAGGGATTTTTGGCCAGGCCTCCAGCCTGGAGGCTGATTTCTGGCAAATGGGGTTGGACGGGACCGTGTAAACCGCCGTGGGCTGGGTGATTACTACCCAGCCCAGGCCCGCTTTGGTGCATGAGCGCCTCAAAATAAGTCGTCCCGCACACTTCAGATCGTCAGATCGCAGCTTTAATGTGCACAGTGCATATGGATTTCTGGGCGAGCAGCCCGATTTCTTCCGGGTGGCGGCGCAGGAAAAAGCGGCCCGCATATTGCTCTTTCCGCTCCCAACTACACACCCGGAGCCCCGTGCAATGAGCTCACCCAGCGAATTTCCACTCAGCGAAGCCCCCCAGTCCGCCCGCAAGGGCCTGCTGCCGATCGCGATGGTCTTGTTCAGCTTCACCTTCTTTACCGGCACGATGTTCGCCGGCGGCAAGCTGGGCATGGCATTCAGTTTTGTCGACATGCTGTGGGTGGCGACCCTCGGCAACAGTTTGCTTGCCTTGTATGCCGCAGTGCTGGCCTTCATCGCCTCACGCAGCGGGCTGAATACCGTGTTGATGGGGCGCTTCTGTTTTGGTGAAGCGGGGAGCCGGCTCTCGGACTTTCTGCTGGGTTTTGCCGAACTGGGCTGGTATGCCTGGGGTACGGCCACGGTGGCCATCGTGCTGGTCAAGCTGCTGGGGCTGGCGGATGGTTTCGGCATGCCGTTGATGGTGCTGTTCGGGCTGGGCTTCAGCATTACGGCCATTATCGGTTTCAAAGGGCTGGACCTGTTGTCGCGGGTGTCGGTGCCATTGATGTTCGTGCTGCTGTTGGTGTCCATGTACATCGCCACCCGCGATGCCGGTGGCTTTGCCGGCCTGGCTGCAGTCGTCCCGCATGAAACCATGACCTTTTCGGCGGCAGTGACCATGGTCTTCGGCACCTTCGCCAGTGGCGCCACCCAAGCCACCAACTGGACACGGCTGGCACGCAGTGGCCGGGTAGCGGTGATCGCCAGCGTGGTGGCATTCCTCCTTGGCAACGGCCTGATGGTGGTGGCCGGGGCGTGGTGCGCGATGGTTTATCAGCAAGCCGATATCGTCGACGTGATGATGCTGCAGGGCCTGTCGTTCGCGGCCGTGGTGATGCTGTGCCTGAACCTGTGGACCATTCAGGGTCCGACCATCTACAACGTGTCGGCCGCCGCCTGCCACTTGTTGCGCAGCGAGCGCCGGCGCACGGCAACGCTGGTGGCGGCCGGGGTTGGCATTGTGCTGGCGATGGGTGGCATGTACGAAATGCTGATCCCGTTCCTGGTGCTGCTGGGGTCGATCATTCCGCCGGTGGGTGGGGTGATCATGGCTGATTTCTGGTACCGCCACCGCGGCAAATACCCGGCACTGGGTACGGCACACCTGCCACGCTACAACCTCACCGGGCTGTTTGCCTATGCCGTGGGCGCAGTACTGGCCTATGCCTCACCGTGGGTCGCGCCGCTGGTGGGCATCGCCGCCTCGGCAGTGTGCTACATCGTCATTCTAGAGCTGGGCGCACGCCGCCGCGCGCCCGGCCAGGCGGGCGTCGAGCCGTGAGCCTGGCGCTGGACGAGCTCCTGCATTTGCCCGGTCTGCACGAAATGCAGGTGCGGGCCGGCGCGCGCAACCTGCAGCGGCGGGTACGCTGGCCTTACGTGGCGGAGAACGAGGGTATCGCCGAATGGGTGATGGGCGGTGAACTGGTATTCGTCACCGGCATCAATCACCCGCGCGGCGAAGCCAACCTGCTGAGCCTGGTGGAGGATGGCGACGCCGTGGGCATTGCCGGCATGGTGATTCTCACCGGCGGCAGTTTCATCCAGAGCATCCCGGCGCCCGTTGTCGCGCGCGCCGAGCAGCTGGGCTTGCCGCTGATCGAACAGCCCTACGCACTGAAGATGGTGGTGGTCACCCACCTGATCGGCACTGCACTGGTACAGATGAGCCAGGCGCGCCGCTCGCGTAACGACATCCTTGGGCAACTGCTCACAGGCGACTACCCAAGCCTGGCGATTGCCCGGCAGCGGGCAGCACACCTGCAACTGGCCCTGGATAAACCGCGGCGCCTGCTGGCGTTGCGCCTGACGGGCGTGGACGCCTTGTTCGAGCGCCAAGGGCTGGCCCACGGCGAGCGTACCTGGCAAGCCACCCGGCAGGCCCTGGAAGACCAGCTCGAAGCCTGGTGCCGCCAGCGGCCCGGCAGTGTGACGGCGCAGTTGCCGGGCGACCTGTTCGTGGTGCTGCTGGCCGATACACACGACTTACCCGAGACCTTGGGCGCGCTGTACCGGCAGCTGCAAGCCGCGACAGGTGAACTGGGCCTCTACATGGGCCTGTCGAGCCTCGCTGACGATTGCGCGCACTACCGCCAGGCCCTCAACGAGGCACGCCAGGCGCTGGATGTGGCGCAGCATCTGCGCCCGGCCAACGGTTATTGCAACTTCAGCGAGCTCGGCGTGTTGCGCCTACTGCAAGGTATTGTCGACCGCTCGCTGGTTGACGATTTCGTCAGCCGCACCCTCGGCCCGCTGATCGCCCCTGGGCGCAAACACGCCCATGCTTTGGTGCATACCCTCGACGCCTTGCTCATGGAAAATGGCAACGGGCTCAAGGCCGCACAGCGTCTGGGGCTGCACCGCAACACGATCAATCAGCGCATCCAGCGCATCGAACAACTGAGCGGGCAGTCGCTGGACGACCCGCTTTTTCGCATGAATGCTTCGGTCGCCATGCTGGTATGGCGCATGAGCGAAGCCCACGGCAAGGAGTAACAGCATGAACATCATCAACGCACGCCTGCGCGGCAAGCCTGGCCTGTTCCGCGTCGAACTGAACGGCGAGCGCATTGCCGCCATCGTGCCCCAGACCGACGTCGTGGCGCCCGCTACGGGCAATGACCTGGACGCCGGGCAAAACCTGGTGGTCGCGCCCTTTGTCGAGCCGCACATTCACCTAGATGCCACGCTGACCGCAGGTGAGCCGAAGTGGAACATGAGCGGCACGTTGTTCGAAGGCATCGAGCGCTGGTCGGAGCGCAAGGAAATCACCACCCACGACGACATCAAGACCCGTGCGAAAAAAACCATCGGCATGCTGGTGGACCACGGTATCCAGCATGTGCGCACCCATGTCGATGTGACCGATCCGAAACTCACCGCGCTCAAGGCCATGGTCGAGGTGCGTGACGAAGTGCGGGAGCTGATCGACCTGCAGATTGTCGCCTTCCCGCAGGAGGGCATCGAGTCGTACGCCAACGGCCGGGCGCTGATGACTGAAGCCGTGGCGATTGGCGCCGACGTCGTCGGCGGCATTCCGCATTTCGAAAATACCCGCGACCAGGGGGTATCGTCGGTGAAGTTCCTGATGGACCTGGCCGAGCGCACCGGCTGCCTGGTGGACGTGCACTGCGACGAGACCGACGACCCGCAATCACGCTTCCTAGAAGTGTTGGCCGAAGAAGCGCGGGTACGCGGCATGGGGGCCCGGGTCACGGCCAGCCACACCGTGGCCATGGGCTCGTATGACAATGCGTATTGCTACAAGCTGTTCCGCCTGCTCAAGCTGTCGGGCATCAACTTCGTGTCGTGCCCGACCGAGAGCATTCACCTGCAAGGGCGCTTCGACAACTATCCGAAGCGTCGTGGCGTGACCCGCGTAGCCGAGATCGACCGCGCCGGCATGAACGTGTGCTTCGGCCAGGACTCCATCGTCGACCCGTGGTACCCACTGGGCAATGGCAATATCCTGCGCATTCTCGAAGCCGGCCTGCACATCTGTCACATGCTCGGCTATGAAGACCTGCAGCGCTGCCTGGACCTGATTACCGACAACAGCGCCCGCACACTGAACCTGGGCGAGCGCTATGGCATCGAGGTGGGTCGGCCGGCGAACCTGTTGCTGCTGTCGGCGCCGGATGATTACGAGATGGTGCGCAGCCAGGGGCACGCGTTGGTATCGGTACGCAATGGCAAGGTGCTGATGCAGCGCACGCCAGCGCAGGTGCAACGTTTGCGCTGACGCTGTTGTCGCCTCAGGTGCACAGGGCTGCCAGGGCGTAGCTTGCGACTTGTGCATCCTGCACTGCCACACCGGTCAGGTCCGCCAAGGTAATCTGGCTGTCGTGCTCACGCCCCTTGGCACGGCCAGCCAGCAGCGTACCCAGCTCGATCAGCTGGTGAGCGTCGATCTGGCCACTGCCGAGGGCATGGGCCACTTCGCCGTACTGGCTGCACTGCGCGATGGCGTCGACGATGATACGGTCTGCTCTTGCCACCAGTGCCGGGTCCAGTTCCTGCTTGCCGGGCGCATCGGCACCGACGGCGGTGATATGCGTGCCCGGCTGGACCCAATCGCTGTGCAACAGCGCCTGGCGAGAAGGCGTGGTGCAGACGATCAGGTTTGCCGCGCCCGCAACCTCGGCAGCATCCTGCGTGCTGTGCACTGCGAAGCCCAGCTCGCGGGCAAATGCCGTATAGGCCGCAAGCCCGCGTTCATGCCGACCCCAGACAATCACCTGGCGACAATCAGTAACAGCGCGAAGCTGCTCAAGCTGCATCTGCGCCTGCATGCCGGTGCCGAGGATGCCAATGGCCTTGACCTGGGCCGGCGCCAGCAGCCGGGCGGCGATACGCCCGGCCAATGCGGTGCGCATGGCAGTCAGCCAGCCTTGGTCCTGCAGCAGTGCCAGCGGCTGACCGGTGTGTGCAGACAACACAAGCATCAAGCCATCATTGCTCGGCAGGCCCTTGGACGGGTTGTCGTAGAAGCCTGTCGAAAGCTTGACGGTGAAGGTCGGGCTGCCTTCGATGTAGGCCGACTTCACGCAACAGTCACCGTTCGCGCCCTTGAATGCGAAGCCCTGCACGGGCGGCACCTGCACCTTGCCTTCGGAGTAGGCGATGAAGCCTTCCTCCAGTTGGCTGACCGCGAGCTCGGGGTTGAAGCGAGCGATGATCTGCGCCTTGCTGAAGACCCTCATTGAACGGCCTCGAGGAACTTCTCCAGCAGGATGTTACGGCCACACAGGATCACCGCGACACGCTTGCCCTGATAGCGTTCGGCGAGCTTCTGCATGCCGGCGACCGCAACCGCTGCAGCGCCTTCGATGATCCAGCGCTCACTGCTGGCGATGTCGCGCATGGCGCAGCGGATTTCGTCCTCGCTGACCAGCACGGTATCGGTGAGCAGCGCCTGGCAAAGCGGGAAGGTGATGGAGCCTGGCTCGACGCCGCCAGCCGTGCCGTCCGACAGCGTTTCGCAGGCATCCAATTCGATGATTTCACCGGCCTTGAGTGATTGCTGCAGGGTTGGGTCATTCGCCGGCCAGCAGCCGATGATCTCAGTGCCCGGCTTGAGGACGCGCAGGGCGGCGCCGATACCGGAAATCATCCCGCCACCGCCCACGGCGACGAACACCGCGTCCAGGTCTGGCGCCTGCTCGAACAACTCCACGCCTATGGTGCCCTGGCCGGCAATGACTTGCAGGTCGTTGTAAGGTGACACGAAAGGTACGCCCTGGGCCTTGGCTTGCCTGGCGGCTTCCAGCTCTGCACTCAGCGGGTCGGTGGGCAGGCAGACCACTTCGGCGCCCAGCGCGCGCATTGCCTCTGTTTTGTATGCCGATGCGCCCGTGGTGGTGTAGACCTTCACTGGCACGCCCGCCATCTTGCCGGCCAGGGCCAGGGCCTGCCCGTGGTTACCGGATGAGGCGGCTATCACCCCCTGCTTGCGCGCCTCGGCCGGCAGCAGGCGCATCTTGTTGCTGGCACCGCGAAACTTGAATGAACCGGTGTGCTGCAGGTGTTCGCATTTGAGCAGCACTTCACAGCCGGTCAGTGCCGACAAACGAGCGCTGTGCAAGAGCGGGGTAATGCTGACGGCCGGGCGGAGCGCCGCATGGGCGTCCTGAATGTTTTGGTGCAATGTATCAAGGAACTGGGCATCAACGGACGGGGTGGCTGGCATGACGGGTCCTTGCAGGCGTATGGATAATTTGTCCACCATAGAATAATATTCCACCAACAGCAAGAGCGTGTGCCTACAGCCAGGCAATACCGCCTAGGCCCTGACTTCCTTCAGGTATTTGTACACGGTGGCCCGCCCCATGCTGAGGACGTTGGCAACGTAATCGGCGCCGCTGCGCCCCTCGAATGCACCCTCGGCATGCAAGGCCAGGACAAGGTTGCGTTTGTCTTTCATCTTCAAGGTCTGCAGCGACAGGTTATGCGCTTGCAGCCACGCTTGCAGGAAGGTGTTGATGCGCTCCTGCCAATCGTTGCGGAACAACGCATCCGGTTGCGGCTCCAGCCGACTCATCTGGAAGAACGCATCCAATGCCACACGCGCCTGTTCCAGCACCGACACGTTCAGATTGATGCACATCAGATACTCGGCTTCGCCTTGCGAATTGTGCAGCACAGCACTGATCGAGCGGACCTTCTGACCGTTCCAGTTGAGCTTCTCGTAGGGACCAAGGTTGGTACCCTTCAAAAGGTCACCCAGTTCTGAACCGAGTGCTGAATCATCGCCGAGCTTGCGATGTGAGAAATTATTGGCGATATGAACGATTGTCTGGCCGCGTATCTCATGAATGACGACTTCCGCGTGGGGGTACAGCAGCAGGGCAATGCTTTCAGCGATTGCCTGGTAATTTTCCAGTGTCATGCATTAGCCAATGATCTATTGAAGATCGCCTATGGTGGCCCTAGAGAATCCTGGGCACAAGACGGAGCTTTACCGGGTCAGGATCAAGTCCTGGCTGCGAGCCGCTCGCCTTGGCCATTGACTGCGTCAGCGGTTTTGCGTGCGCAGCTACCGTCAGCCGTTGGCCGTCGGGCAGCTGCGGGCGATGGTCAAACGTCCAGCACCAACCGGGCGCTGTGGCAGCCCGATACGCAGGGCGTTATCCATTCTCCGCTGTTGCGCTGGGCATCGCTGAGGTACTCGTCGCGGTGATCAAGCTGCCCCTCGATGACCCGGCTGACACAGGCGCCGCAGATACCCATCCCACATGACACGGGTAGCTCCACGCCAGCCCGCGATGCTGCTTGTACCAAACTTTCGCCCGGTTGCACCTCGACCTGGAGACGACTGCGCTGTAGCACCAGCGTGCAGTGACGCTCGACGTGCAAGGTGGGCTCTGCGGCCTGGAAATGTTCGCGATGAAGCGCCGTGGTTGGCCAGCCGCTTGCCAGCGCGACGTGCTCAACACAATCCATGAAACCTGCAGGGCCACAGCAATAGAGGCTTGCGCTGCCGTCCCAGGCCGGCAGGTGTTCCTCCAGGTACCCGGCGATCATCGGGGCGCGCAAGCCTGCATGAACCTCGGTATCCGCATCGAGGTACTGGCCAAAGGGCACCTGTTTGGCATCGCGGGTGAAAAACAGCAAGCGCACCGATCGACCTTGCGCTTGGCATTGCCGGTACATGGCGAGCAGTGGCGTGATTCCTATGCCTGCGGCCACCAAGACGACCTGTCCTGTGCCAGGTTGCAGGTTAAAGAAGTTGCGCGGCAGGCCCACCTCCACCCGGGCACCCAGCCGCAGGTGCTCGTGCAGCCATTGCGAGCCGCCGCGGGAGGCTTTTTCGCGCTTGATGCCCAGGTATACATGACCGTCCTCGGGCAGGCTGACCACTGAGTATTGGCGTACCACGCCATTGCCCAGGCGCAGGTCCACATGAGCGCCGGGTGCCCAGTCGAAGGGTAGGGGAGCTGGATCTTGCGGCGCCAGTTCCACACCTAGTACGTCGTCGGCTTCAAGGCGCAGGACCCGCACCTGCAGAGGCGTCCAGCTCATGCGCGTACCCCCGCGGCCTGTTGCAGGCGAAGTACAGCCTGCCGCGCCTGGCTGCCCAGTTCGGCGAGGTCCAAGCCAGGAAGCGCATCGTTTTCCACGCTCAGGCGGCCGCCTACCAGCAATGCCCGCAGTGTCGGACGGCCACCGCCTACCACTGGCGCGATGCCCAGATCATGCAGACCGAAGTAGCGGGGTTGATCGAGGCGGTAGATCGCCAGGTCCGCCGCCATGCCGACCTGCAGCGTGCCGATGGCGTCCAGGCCTAGCACCTGGGCGCCACCTGCCGTGCCCCAGCGCACGACGTCCTCCACGGTGGCGACATGCGCACCGCCCTCCAGATCGCCGCCAGCATGGCGGGCCATGGCGCGTTCGCCGGCCTTGGCCCTTTGCATCAGCCAGGCGGCGTGGGTTTCGCTGATCATGTCGCAGGCTTCGTTGGAGGCAGCACCATCCACGCCGATCGAAACCGACATGCCTGCAGCCTCCATGGCAACGATATCTGCGATACCACTGCCAAGCCGGCCATTGCTTTGTGGGCAGTGGGCGATGCCGGTGCCGGTGGCGCCCAGCAGCTGGATTTCTTCGGCGCTCAGTTTGACCAGGTGCGCGAACCACACGTCCGGCCCGAGCCATTCCTGCTCCGCGCAGAACACCACGGGCGAGAGGCCGTGGCGATCATGGACTTCGTTCTGGTACTCCACGGTTTCGCTCAGATGGCTGTGCAGGCGGATGCCCAGGCGGCGTGCGGTGCGGGCGGTCTCCCGCAGGTGCTCGGGCGGCATTGAGTAGGGCGGGCTGGTCGGCGCCATTACCACACGGCGCCAGGCATCATCGGCGGGATCATGGTAGACCTGCACCAAGCGCTGAACATCGTCCAGGTACTGCGTGAGGGTCTCAGGTCCGGCCGTCGCGGGGCCTTCCGCCTGACGTACCTGGGTTGCGCCGCCCCGGCAAAGGACGAAGCGCAGCCCCAGGCGCTCGGCTTCTTCGAAGAGGATCTGTGCGCTGTCGAAGGCCATGCCTGGCAAGTACAGGTAATGATGGTCGGCCACCGTGCTGCAGCCGGAACGGGCCAGCTCCACCAGCCCGACCCGTGCGGCCAAGCGAAAACTGTGCTCATCGAACAGCCCGCGATAGCGATAGGGCACGGCCCCCAACCAGGCACCGAGGCTCTGGTCGATGCCAGCGGGAATGCCCTTGAGCAAGGACTGGAACAGATGGTGATGGGTGTTCACCCAGCCTGGATACACCACGCAATCGGTGGCATCGAGCACTTGCTCACCTGGTAACGGTTGCAGCGAGCCCAGGGCGGCGATACGCCCCTGGGTGATACGGATGTCCGGCCCGACATGGCGCGCGGCGCCGCCGCGCAGGCCAGTGAGGATGGCGCTGGCGTTACGGATCAGCCAGCTGTTGCTGTGTTTCATGTTCGTCTCCATAGGCAGTACGGCGTTTTGCATGGAAGTCAGCCTAGTTCGCTTTCGTGCCAGTGGCGCAGGCTCAACCGAGCCAGCAACGCCATCAGGCTGAACAGCGCCACGCCGGTCAGGGCGATCAACACCAGGGCGGCGAATAGGCGGGGGATGTTGAGCTGGAATCCCGCTTGCAGTATCTGATAGGCCAGGCCCGCACCCGTGCCGCCCGTACCGGCGACGAACTCGGCCACCACCGCGCCGATCAATGCCAAGCCGCTGGCGATGCGCAGGCCAGCGAAAAAGCACGGTAAGGCGCTGGGAATGCGCAGGCGCAACAGCACTTGCCAGCGGCTGGCACGGTTCAGGTGGAACAGGTTGAGCAGGCCAGGGTTGACGCTGCGCAGGCCCAGGACGGTGTTGGCGATGATCGGGAAGATCGCCACCAGCGTGGCGCAGATCACCAACGCCAAGGTCGTGTCGCTGCACCAGATGATGATCAGCGGCGCGATGGCCACCACCGGCGTGACCTGCAGCAGAATCGCGTAGGGAAACAGACTGGCCTCCACGACGCGGCTCTGCACGAACACGAACGCCGCCAGCGTGCCGATGATCACGGCGAGGGCGAATGACAGAAAGGTGATCTTCAGGGTCATCCACAGTGCCCCCAGCAGCATCGGGCCATCGACGACCAGGGTGCGGCCGATATCAGCCGGTGACGGTACCAGGTACACCGGGACTTTCCAGGCGATGCATGCCAGTTGCCAGACGCCGAGCAGCAAGGCGCCAACCAGCAGCGGTGAAGCGATGCGTAGTACAGAAGGGTGGCGTAGCCAGGGAGTAGAGGGTCGGCTCATGATGATGCTCTCAGGAAGGGTCGCCATTGGCCTGGGCCAGGAGTCGGGACAGGTGCGCGCATTGCTCGATGAACGCCGGCGAAGTACGGTATGCCTCGTCGCGTTCCCGTGGGCCGTCGATGATTACATCGGCGATCACTCGACCGGGACGCGCGCCCATCACGACCACCCGCGAAGACAGGTACACCGCCTCGAAGATGCTGTGGGTCACGAATACCACCGTCAGGTCGCGCTGGAGCCAGAGCTGGCGCAGATCGCTATCGAGCTTGTTGCGGGTGAACTCGTCCAGGGCGCCGAAGGGTTCGTCCATCAGCAGCAGATTGGGTTCGGTGGCCAATGCCCGGGCAATGGAGGCGCGCATCTGCATACCGCCGGAGAGCTCCCGCGGGTAAACGTCGCCGAACTTGCCCAGCCCCACCAGTTCCAGGGCGGCTTGCACCTTGGGCTGGCTCTGGGCCTTGGGGGCGCCAGCCAAGTCCAGGGGCAAGCGCACGTTGTCGTGCACTTTGGCCCATGGCATCAGGGTGGCTTCCTGGAACACCATGGCCAAACTGCGCCCCGGTGTGCCTGTGTGGTGGTCCGTACCCGGGGCATCCTTGCCCCACCAGCGCACATGGCCGGCGGAGGGCTGTTCGAGCCCGGCGAACATTTTCAGCAGGGTGCTTTTGCCACACCCCGACGGGCCCAAGAGCGAGACGAACTCGCCGCGTTCGATCGCCAGTTTCACGCGGCTCAAGGCATGGGTGCCATTGCTGTAGGTTTTTTCCACCTGATTGGCGAACAAAGGGGTGTCCACACCGATGGTGTTCGGCAGGGCCTGCGGCTGGACGCCGGCCTTGGATAGGGTCTGCATCAACATAGCGCTCTCCCCGTGGGTCATGAGCGGTGGTGAATGCCCCGGCGCACCGGGGCGTTGGGCAAGTGTCAGTGGCTGAGGAACACTTCGCTCTCGCCATGGGCTTCAAGCAGACCCAGTAGTTGCCGGCGAATAACCAACCCAGGCTTGTCCGATGGCATGTGCAGTTCCACCCTGCGGCGGGTGTCGACACAGGCGTCAGGATCGGTGGCTTCCAGGATGTCGCGGTCTTCGGCTGTGATCGCCGCGTCCCAGTCGATCAGTTCCTGGGTTGAGCATTGGTCTTCGCTGTCGTTGCGATACAACCACTGCACGAGCATCAGTCGGTTGTCGTCGATGGGCGTGGCGCAGTTGTAGATGATGTGGTGGATGCCGCTGTCCGGATACATGCAGCCAAAGCGCCGAGAGAAGGGCAGGTAATAGCGGTTGAGCAGGTGCCGTTGGGTGATCGGCTCGGTCGTACCGGTGATACGGAAGCTTGCCTCGGGGTTGCGGATCGGCACGCGGGTCTCGGCTTCGAAGCCATAATCGGTTTCGCGAAATTCGTAACTGGCCGGTTGGGGCTGGTCGAACAAGCCGAAATTGGCCTTGTGCACGAAGGAAAAGTGCGAGTTGTCGAAGGAGTTCTCCATGACCCGCAGCGGGCTGGTCTTCCACTCTTCGTAAAACTGGAAGATGCGTCGGTAACCAGGGGCGCCGTCTTCCGGGAACTCAGGGATCGGTTGTAGCGGGGCGTCCAGGCTGACCCAGGCATAGCCGTACTTCTCCTGGCAGTGATAAGCCTTCACCGCGGCACCCGGAGGAATAGCGCCGGTGGGATTCTGCGGGATCTTCACGCAGGTGCCGGTGCAGTCGTATTCCCAGCCGTGATACCCGCAGGCGATAGTGCCCTCAGCACTGACGAAGCCTTTGGACAGTTTGGCGGTGCGGTGGCAGCAGCGGTCCTGCATTGCCACCGGGGTACCATCGGGACGCTTCCACAACACCAGCGCTTCACCCAGCAGGGTGAATGGCTTGGGGCCGTCTTCGAGGGCTGTCATAGGGAGCAGGGCATACCAGAAACGGCGTAATACAGGTTGTTTGGTAACCAACATAATCAGGATTCCTCACAGCGTTGAGCTTGTTAGGGTGTTCAGCGGCTGCCGACCTGCTCGGCCTCAGGGAGTACCTTCAGGTCTTGCACAAAGCGCGTGGTGTAAGCGTTGCGCCAAGGTGCGTCGGGACCGAGCAGACCCGCCTCGACCATGAAGTCGCGGGTCGCTTGCCAGCGGCTGTCAGTCATGGTGCCGATCCCCTGGGTTGCGGCCTCTCCACCGGTGACCAGGCGGTACTGCTTGAGGGTCGAGACGCCCCAGGCCAGCAGTTCATCGGTCATGTTGGGGTTGTCGCGCTTGATCAGTGCATTGCCGGCGCTGGGGTCATCCAGATAGCGCTTCCAACCCTCCATGGAGGCGCGCACGAAACCTGCTACCCGCTCCGGGTGCTGAGCGATGATGTCTTGACGGGTGACCACGGTGGATCCGTAGGGTGGATAACCGGCATCTGCGAAGAGGAAAAAGTTAGGCGTCACGCCTGCCTTTATCGCCTGGAACAGTTCCGAGCTGGCATACGCCTGTTGTGTGGTTTGCGGGTCGGCTAGAAAGGGTTGCAGGTTGAAGGTGTAAGGCCGCGCCTGGTTGTCAGCCAATTGATATTTACCCTTCAGCCAAGGCCACCAGGTTTGCTGGCCCGAGGTGGACACCAGCACAGGCTTGCCGCCAAGCCCATCAAGTCCGCTGACGTCCGCGTGGGTCATCAACCCTTGCGGGTCTCCCTGGAAGGGCGCAGCCACTGCGACCACTGGCAGGCCTTGCTCGACACTTTTTAGAATCTGCAGGTCATAGTTGACGATGAAATCAGCTTGCTTGCTGACCAGCAGTTGCATGCCATTGACCTGTGGTCCCCCCATGCGGATGGACACATCCAGGCCTTCCTTTTCGTACAACCCATCGGCCAGTGCCTGGTAGAAGCCGCCCTGTTCGGCCTGAGCATACCAAGAGGTCAGCAACACGACTTTGTCGCCAGCGATCGCCAGCGGAGCGATCGTCAGCGTGGTGGGGAGCAACGCTGCTGCCAACAGCGAGCGTAGCGGGCGAGCCAAGGCCAAACGCGTTTTCATCATGTGTTCTTCACCCCGATTCAAAAACCACCGTGCGCCGGATAGCGCGACAGCGAAGGAGCCGGGCGGAGAGAACGTGGGAAGAGAATGGCGTCGCGAAGCAAAAGGGCGTGAACTGGCGACTGACATTGCTCTCTTGCCCGGGGCTGCCATAGCCTCGTTCAAACATCCGCTCGGATGTACGCCCCGAAGGACGCAAGAGCAATGCCCCATGCCATGCCTGGCACTGACCGCTTCTACTCGCTGCTACAAGAAGCCAGAAGCATGCCAATTTCATGAAGCCGCTGACTTTGCGGTGTAGCGCCCCGCCTCCGAGGGGGCCTGGACTGACGCGTGAGTTGAGAAGGTGCAGAACGTACCGATTGAGCACTAATAAAGTGCGCAATGTTCTGATGGGATGGTGTTCATTGATCCTGAGGATTGCTCACAATAAGCAAATTACGTGTATCCGATTAGTTGGCACGCGCCCTGCTTTGCGCTAACTCGAGTAGAAGCGGTCAGTGCCAAAAGTTGGCATGGGACATTGCTCTGGCGGCCTCGCGCCGCTCCCCCCGGCAAGGGTGGCGCCTCGGCATGAGCCGGGGCCAGAGGAGAGGTCGTCCGCTGCTGCATACCCTTGCTGGCGAAAACCAACAATCACGACCCAAGGGATGCAAATGAAACCGAACGCTCTTTCCTGGCTGCTTCACAGCGTCGTCCCACTCTGCGCGCTGGCCACTGGCAGTGCCCAGGCGAATCCGCTGATGTGGAGCAACAACAGCCTAAGCTACCTCTACGGGCACGGTTATAAAGTCGATGGCACCGGCAACGATATCCAGCAAACCATCACCTTTGAGCACGCCAGTGGCTGGACCTGGGGCGACATGTTCTTGTTCGTCGATAACAAGTGGTCCAACGGCTTGTCCGGCAACGATGGCTATACCTATTACGGCGAGTTTTCACCGCGACTGTCGCTGGGCAAAATCAGTGGCCACCGTCTTAGCTATGGCATCGTCAAGGATGTGTTGATCGCTGCCACCTATGAGCGCGGAGAAGGGCGCAATCGAAAGTACCTGCTTGGGCCCGCTGTTGACCTGAACCTGCCTGGTTTTGATCGTTTTTCACTGAACACTTACTACCGCAAGCCCGATGGGATAACCGGCAAAGCGTCTGGACAGTGGCAGATCAACCCGACCTGGGCGATGACGATACCGCTCGGCCGCTCAGACATTTTGTTCGACGGTTATCTGGAGTGGTACGTCAATGATGTGGGCACGAAGGGTACCTCGAACTATGTAGCCAAGAGTTTCCACTTCAACCCCCAGATCAAGTACGACGTCGGTAAGGCGATGGGGCAAGCGCCGGCGCGTTTCTATGCGGGGATCGAGTGGGACTATTGGTCCGACAAATATGGCATCGAAGACAGCCACGGTTTTCCGACCGATCAGAACGCGTTGAGTGCATTGATCAAGGTGCATTTCTAATGTGATGTTTCAGACGTACCACTGAGTATCTGGTCCAGGCTCCGTTGATCATCATTCATCAAGCGTTGTGTATCGACGAGGGCCGACCAGCAACGGTTATTTCCCTTGTAACGCGTCTGGTTCGAAAGCGCTCGGCCGTCCAGGCCCGCTTTCGATCCAGCGCGTCGTTTCAAATACCACCGTGGATACGGTTCAAAGCACCCTGAAACCATGAGTGCCATCGCGCTCAAGCTGCGCAATCAAGCCAAATTCCCAGTCCAGGTAGCCCTGCATCGCCTCGTGTGGGTTGTCTGTGCCTTCATAGGGGCGCCGGTAGCGATCGCTGCGCGGTACGGCAAGGCGGGCCTCACCGCCTTCCAATGGAAGACCGGCGGCGATCCAGCGTGCGGTGCCTCCTGCGAGCACGTAAACCGGCGTGCGGGTCAGCGACTGCAGGTCGCGCGCGGCGAAGCGCGCCAGCAGGCTGCTGCCACAGGTCAACACGTAACGGCGGGCCTCGGGCGGTCGCTCCAGCGCGTCGGCCAGCTGGGCACGGATCGCCCAGTACGCGCCCGGGATATGGCGCTTGACGTAATTGGCACTGGCGGTGAAGTCCAGCACTACGGTGCCGTCTTCCTGCAGCCAGCTGGCCAGTTGCTCGACGGTTATTTCGCTGGCATCCGGCAATTCGGGCAGCGGCGGTTGCCATTCACCCCGGTCGCTGAAGTCCGCTGCAGTCAGCCCGTCGACCACAGCGACCTGCCAGCCCATCTGTGCCAGCCACGAGGCGCTCATGTTGGCGCGCACGCCATCGTCGTCCACCAGCGCGATGCGCGCCCCGCGCACACTGGCGACGTGGTCGGTCTCTTGAACCAGTTGCCCGCCGGGCACCGAGCGGCTGCCCGGCAGATGGCCGGCGCTGTATTCCTCGGTCGTACGCACATCGAACAGGTAGAGGGTGCGCTGCGTGTCGGCCTGCCACTGGCCCAGCCCGGCGCGGTCCAGGCGCAGCACGCCGGCGCGGTCTGCTACCGCCCGGGCCTGGCCGGCGGCGTTGGCGCGGGTACCCGCACCCACCTCGGCAAAGCGGCGGTCCTGACCATGAGCCAGTTGCTGCCCCGCCAGGGTCCAGCCGATGGTGCCATTGCGCAGGGCCGCCACCGGATTGGGAATGCCGGCATTGATCAGCGACTGGGTGCCGATGATGCTACGGGTGCGCCCGGCACAGTTGACGATCACCTGGGTCGCCGGGTCAGGCGCCAGTTCGGCCACGCGCAGCACCAGTTCGGCGCCAGGCACGCTGATGCCGCCGGGGATGCTCATGGTCTGGTATTCGTCGAAGCGGCGGGCATCGAGGACCACCACATTGGCCTGTCCATCAAGCAGCGCCTTGACCTGTTCGGCAGCCAGCGAAGGCGTGTGGCGCACGCTTTCCACCAGTTCGCCGAAAGCTTTGCTTGGCACGTTGACATCGCGAAACAACTCGCCGCCCGCAGCGCGCCAGCCGGCGAGGCCGCCATCGAGCACGGCAACATTGATGTAGCCCAGGACCAGTAAGCGCTGCGCGGCGACGGCGGCGAGCCCCTCACCGTCATCGTAGACGGTGAGGGCGGTGTCCCGCCGGGGAACGCGGGCGAAGATTTCCAGCTCCAGCTTCGACAGGGGTATGTTGGCCGCAAACAGCGGATGGCCCTGGGCGAAAGGGTCTTCTTCGCGGACGTCGATCAGGGCCAGCTCCTCCTGGGCCAGTAAAGCACGGCGGATGTCGTGGTAACGGCGGGTGGTGACGGTGCTCATGGGGCAGGGTTCTCTTTGGACAGGTCCCAGATGTTTGGCAGGCGGGTATTGGAATAGCCGGAGACAAACGGTTTTTCGCTGCCGTCCAAGGCGTACACCGCGCGCTTGACGGCGCCGATGTTGCCGCCATAGACGTGAATGCTGATCGATACCTGGTCGGCGAACGCATTGCTCACCTGATGAATGTCGCCGATGCGCGGCGACACCGCTTCCACCTGGCCGGGTACCAGGCGTAGGGGGGCGCCCTCTGGCAACAAAGCGCCCTTGGCGTCACGCACGAAGCCCTGAGCGTGCTCGGCACCGCGCAGCATGCCGATCAGCCCCCAGACCCGGTGGTCGTGGATCGGTGTTTGCTGCCCCGGGCCCCACACGAAGCTCACCACCGAGAAACGTTGGCGCGAGTCGCAGTGCAGCAGGTATTGCTGATAGCGCTGTGGGTCGGGCTGGGCGAGGTCGTCCGGCAGCCAGTCGTCATGGGCGACCAGCTCGGCCAGCAGGCCTTGGCCTGCGTCGAGCAGGGTGGCTTCGTCAGGCTGTTGGTCAAGCAGCGCGGCGAGCTGGTCAATGAAGTGGCGCAAGCGCTGCGGGCGCAGGTGTTCGGTCATGGTTCAGGCTCTGCTCTCAGGTTTCAGTTAACCCTAGCAAACCTTTTTTCTATTCTCAAAATGCAAAATAAACATAAGCTAATATGCAAATAATGCATTTACAGGATTGGCCGTTTGATTTGAAATTGCCGCAGTGAAAGGCATGAGGATATGCCCAACGTGCATTTCACAGGATGCGCAACACCGATTAGATTATAAAAAGTACCCCGTTAATACCTCGGGGCTATAAACAACCACAGACGAGACCGCACGCGCGGATCGCCTCACATGCCCCAAGCGGGTATCTGGAGACGAACGTGCGTTACTTCAAACAGCTGGCCGCCACCGTGTTGGCCACCACTTTCAGCCTTGCCGCCGCCGCCCAGACCCTGGTGGTCGGTGACCAGAGTTACAACGCGCGTGCAGTGATGGAAGCCGCCGGCGTGCTGGAACAACTGCCTTACACCCTGGAATGGAAGCAGTTCACCGCAGGCTCCCCGGTGGCCGAAGCGCTCAACGTCGGCAGTCTCGATATTGGCCTGCTGGGCGACGCGCCGCCCCTGTTCCTCGGTGCTTTGGGGGCGCCGATCAAGGTGATTGCGGTCAGCCGGCAGAACCTCGAAGGCGTGGCCATCCTGGCGCGCAAGGATTCGCCGATCCACAGCCTGCAGGACCTGCGCGGCAAGCGCGCGGCCATCTGGAAAGGCTCGTGGAGCCAGCAATTGCTGTTCAGTGCCCTGGACAAGGCCGGCGTGCCGCGTGATGCCGTGGAACTGCGTTACCTCAGTGCGCTGGATGCATCCCACGCCTTGGACGGTGGTTCGGTGGATGTGATCGCCACTTGGGAGCCTTACGTCACTCAGCAGGAGCGGCAAGGCGCTCGGGTGCTGGCCACCGCCGATGGGGTAATCCCGGCGCAGAGCTTCGTGGTCGCCAACAGCAAGGCGGTGGAACTCAAGCGTGCGCAGATCGCCGATTTCCTCCAGCGCCTGAAAAAGGCCCGTGACTGGACCTTGAGCGCCCCCGCCAATACCGAGGCCTACGCCGACGCGTGGGCCAAGCTCACCCGTGCTGATCGGGACATCGCCCGTGCCTGGTTCGCCCGTGCACGCACCGACCTCGCGCCGCTGGACCCGCAGGTGATCGCCGATGCGCAGAAAACCGTGGACTTCTTCTCCGGGCTCGGGCTGATCAAGGCATACCCGGCGCAAAGCCTGTTCGATACCTCGTTCAACGCAGCATTCGCCAATAACTAGGCCGCTGCGCAAGGACCGCGGCGACATTCAGATATGAACCTTCCAACAGGAATTCCCCATGAGCAAACGACAGATCAAACTCGGTGCCCTGACCATGGGCAGTGGCGGCCCGGGGCGGCACAACCTGTGGCTCGACCCCGAACTGCCCGCCGACGCCAGCGTGAACATCGACTGGTACATCGCCATCGCCCGGCAGGCGGAAGCCGCGTTGTTCGACCTGATGTTCATCGTCGACAGCCAGTTCATCACCCCCGGCTCGCCTTCGCACTATCTTAATCGGCTGGAACCGTTGACCCTGCTCTCGGCTCTGGCGGTCAGCACCCGCCATATCGGCCTGGTGGGTACCCTTACCACTTCTTACAACGCGCCCTTCAACGTCGCCCGCCGCCTGGCTTCGCTGGACCTGATCAGCAAGGGCCGTGCGGGGTGGAACGTGGTCACCAGCGGCGATGCCGGCACTGCCGGTAACTACGGGCTCGACGAGCATTATGACTACGACACCCGTTACGCCCGTGCCGAGGAGCATGTGCAGGTCGTGCAGGGGCTGTGGCAGTCGTACGAAGACGATGCTTTCCCCCGTGATCGGGCCAGTGGCCGGTTCCTCGACCCGACCAAGCTGCATGCGCTCAACCACAAGGGTAAGCATTTCTCGGTCGTCGGCCCGCTCAACATCCAGCGCTCGCCCCAAGGGCAGCCGGTGATCTTCCAGGCGGGCGATTCCGAACAAGGCCGAGCGCTCGGGGCCGCCACGGCTGATGTGGTGTTCACCCACGCTGCCAGCATCGAGCAGGGCCAGGCCTTCTACCGCGACATCAAGCACCGCGCCGCACGCCTGGGCCGCGATCCGGAGCAGTTGTTGGTATTGCCCGGCGCGGAGATCTACGTGGGTGACAACGACGCACACGCCCGTGAGATCGAGCGCCATTACCATCAGGCCGACCACAGTTTCGAACTGGCGTTGAAGGAATTCGGGCGCAACTTCGGCTGGCATGATTTCAGCCAGTACGACCTGGATGCCCCGTTCCCGCAAGAGAGCCTGGCGTTCGCACGGAGCAGCTTTTTCACGAATGCCAAGCGGATTGCCGACCAGGCGCGGGACAAGGCCTTCAGCCTGCGTCAGGCTGTTGAGTTTGGCCGTCAGTTACGGCCAGGGGCCTTCGTTGGTTCGGCCGAAACCGTGGCGGCGAAGATGGCCGAGTGGTTCGAAGCGCGGGCGCTGGATGGGTTCAATATCTACATTGGTCATCCTGGCCAGTTCCGGCGGTTTACCGAAGAAGTGGTACCGTTGCTGCAGGCGCGTGGGGTGTATCGCACGGCGTATGAGGGCACGACCCTTCGGGAAAGTTTGGGGTTGCCGATACCGCGATCTGGCCGCTAGATCGCCTGGTCCGGCCTCTTCGCGGCTAACAACCGTTCCTACAGGGATCTTCAATCACCTGAAGGATCGGCCTTCGCCGCGAAGAGGCCGGTGCAGATCAGGCGCTGCGGGTGCTGCGACCGGCTTCCTGGTCTGCTACCAGTGCCCGAATCCGTGGAATCAGCGCCTGCCCATACTCCACGGCATCACGCAACTGATCGAAGCCACGGAACAGGAAAGTGCTCACGCCCAGGTCGTAATACGCCAGCGCCGCTTCGGCGACCTGCTCGGCGGTACCGACCAGCGAGGTGGAGTTGCCGGCCCCGCCACCCAGTGCGGCAATCTCTGTCCACAGCCGGGTGTCGTGGACCTTGCGCTGACTGGCCAGTTGCACCAGCCGTTCGGACCCCACGTTGCTCTTGCCGAAATTCTTCTCGCGGCGGTTGCCCTGGCGAATGCCAATACGCTGCTGTGCATCGGCCAGGATGCGTTCAGCGCGGGCCCAGGCTTCCTCCTCGGTGGCCCCCAGGATCGGCCGCAGCGACAGGCTGAAGCGAATGTGCTGCTCCCGCCCATAGCGAGCGGCGGCCTTGCGCACCTGGGCGATGCGTTCACGCACCTGCTCCAGCGGCTCGCCCCACATCATGTAGACGTCGGCATGCTTGGCCGCGACTTCTACCGCCGCGTCCGAGGCGCCGGAGAAGTACACCGGCAGCTTGCCCACGGGTTTGACCAAGGTCAGGTTGTCCTCTACCCGGTAGTGATCGCCGTGGTGGTCGAAGGGCGACGTCTGGGTCCAGGTGTTACGCAGCACATCGAGGTATTCGTCGGTGCGTGCGTAGCGGGCCTCTTTGTCGAGAAAGTCGCCGTCGCGCTGCAGGTCACCGCTGTCGCCGCCGGTTATCACGTTGATCGAAGCACGGCCGCGGCTGAGCTGGTCGAGGGTGGCGAATTGGCGGGCGGCGAAGGTCGGTGCCTGGAAGCCGGGGCGGTGTGCCACCAGCAGGCCGATGCGCTCGGTGAGCGCGGCCACGTAGCTGGCGAGAATCATCGAGTCTGGCGCGCTGGTATTCACCGCCAGCAGGGCCTTGTCGAAGCCGGCGTACTCCTGGGCCTGGGCGAAGGCCTTGATGAAGCCCAGGTCAACCTGCGGTCCGCGCGGCGCCTGTGATTCGCTGCTTTCATGGGGGCCTATCAGGCCAATGAATTCGAGGCTCATGCAATGGAACTCCTTTTGTGGCCGACGCCGTGGATCATGGCGCCGAGATGGACCTGCCGTTTACTCATGATCAATACCCCTTGTCAGATGTTCACCCATGTTCGATCCGCGCAGCACGTGCGTGCCGCACGGCACAACCGTTAAATCGCCACGGGCAACACGCTGCGTGAATGCCCTGGTATCGCGTCGATCAGCGCCCGTGTGTAGGCGCTGGCCGACTTGCTGAGCACCTGCAGCGCCGGCCCTTGCTCGACCACCTGCCCGCGCCGTAGCACCAGCACCTGGTCTGCCATGCTCGCCACCACCGCCAGGTCATGGGAGACCAGCACATAGGCCATGCCGAGCTCACGCTGCAATTCGTCCAGCAGGGCGAGGATCTGCGCCTGCACAGACACGTCCAGTGCACTGACTGGCTCATCGAGCAGCAGCACCTCTGGCTCAAGTGCCAACGCCCGTGCAATCGCCACGCGTTGGCGCTGGCCACCCGACAATTCCCTGGGCAGGCGATCGAGGAACTGCACTGGCAATTGCACCCGTGTGATCAGCTCGCGCGCCTTGCGCTCTAGTGCCTCGCCCCGGAGCAGGCCGAAAGCGACCAGCGGCTCGACGATGCTGTCGAACACGGTGAAGCGCGGGTCGAGCGCGGCGAACGGGTTTTGCTGCACCAGCTGGATACGCCGGCGCAAGGGGCGAAACTGGCTCCAGCTGTAATCGGTGACGTCCTCGCCGGCGAACACCACCTGCCCTTGGCTGGGCTTCTCCAGGCCCAGGGCGATGCGCAGGGCGGTGCTCTTGCCCGAGCCTGATTCGCCGACAATCGCCAGGGTCTGCCCGGCATGCAGTTCAAGGCTCAGGTCGTGCAGCGCGGTGTAGTGAGCGTTGTTGCCGGGCAGCTCGAACCGTTTGCCGACATGACGCAGGCGCAACAGAGGCGTCTGGCTACGCGGTGCGGCTGGCCTGCGCCGTGGCACGAAGGCCGGCGCGGCATCGAGCAGCGCGCGCGTGTAGGGTTGCTGGGCGCCCCAGAGGATCTGCCGGGGCGAGGCGTGTTCGACCTGCACACCCTGCTTCAACACCAACAGGCGGTCGGCGCGGTCACAGGCCATGCCCAGATCATGGGTGATGATCAGCAGCGAGATGCCACGCTCGGCGACCAGCAGTTGCAGGTGATCGAGAATACGCCGCTGCACGGTCACGTCCAGCGCACTGGTGGGCTCGTCGGCGATTATCAGCCGTGGCTCGCCGGCCAGGGCGATGGCAATCAGCACCCGCTGGCGCATGCCGCCGGACAGCTCATGGGGGTACTGCCGCGCCCGCAGCACCGGCTCGTCAAGGCCGACCTGGTCCAGCAGCGCCAGCACCTCGGCCTCTTGGCCTGGATAGCGTCGTCCACGCGCCAGCTGCAGCGCCTCGGCGATTTGCTGGCCGATCCGTTGGGTGGGGTTAAGGCTGACCATTGGGTCTTGCGGCACCAGGCCGATGGTGCGCCCGCGCAACTGGCGCCTGGCGCGTTCGCTGGCTTGCGCCATATCGACACCATCGACCCATAACTGGCCTTGGTCGATGCGTGCATTGCCCGGCAACAGACCAAGCAGGGCGTTGGCCAGGGTCGACTTGCCCGAGCCTGACTCGCCCACCACCGCCAGGGTCTCGCCCTGGACCAGGCTGAACGACAGCTGGCGCAGGGCCTGGCTGCGTTGCCCGGCGACGCTGTAGCTGACGCTTAGGTCGCGGACCTCGATCAGGGGTGACTGGCTCATCGGGCATGCTCCTCGGCGCTGCGCGCCAGGTGGTTGAGGCTGAACACCACGGCCACCACGAACAGCCCCGGCAGCAGGGATACCCAAGGGGCGGTGATGAGGAAGTGACGGCCGTTGGCGATCAGCGTGCCCCATTCTGCGGCGGGTGGTGCCGCGCCAAAGCCGAGGAAGCTCAGCCCGGCCGTGGCCAGGATGGCCGCGCCGAAGTCCAGGGTGGCGAGCACCGCTACCGGGCTCCAGGCATTGGGCAGTACATGGCGCAGCAGGGTGCGTGCCCAGCTGGCACCGCACAGGCGTGCGGCCTCCACAAAGGGCAGGGTCTTGATACGCAGCACTTCGGCTCGGGTAGTGCGGGCAAAACCGGGCAGGATGCCGACGCCCACGGCGATGGCCACCGGCACGGTGCCGAAGCCAATGGCGGTGACGATGGCCAGGGCCAACAGCAGGCCGGGCAGGGCCAGCAGTACGTCGATCAGGCGCATCAACGCCGCGTCGACGCGCCCGCCGGCAAAACCGGCCAGCACGCCCAGGCCCAGGCCGCCCAGCAAGGCGATGGCCACCGCCAGCAGGGCGGCGAGCACCGACAGGCGCGCGCCATACACCACCCGGGTGTAGAGGTCGCGGCCCAGTTCGTCGGTGCCGAACCAGTGCGCCAGGCTGGGTGGACTGAGCTTGTCGGCGGGCGCGGTAGCGTAGGGGTCGAAGCTGCTGAGCCAGTGCGGGGCCAGCGCGCAAAGCAGGGCGAACAGTACGATCAGCAGCGCCAGGCTGAAACCGGGTCGGCGCAGCAGCGGGGCCAACACCTGGTATGCGCGCTGCCAACGCGTGCGACGCTTCCAGGTGGCGGCAGGGCGGGGCTCGGTGAGCGCAGTGTCGAGGGGTGACAGGGGGATGTCGAGGGTCATCTCAGTTCACCCTTACGGTGTGTTTGATGCGCGGATCGAGGTAGGGGTAGAACAGGTCGACGATCAGGTTCACCAGCACGAAGGCCGCAGCCGACGCCCCGACGATCGCCAGCACTACGGGGATGTCCTGGCGCAGCACAGCCTCCTGGGCCAGACGGCCGACGCCGTTGCGCGAGAAGATGGTTTCCACCAGTACAGCCCCGGACACCGTATTGCCGACTTGCAGGCCGACCAGCGTCAATAGCGGCAGCGCCGCGTTGCGCAGGCCATGGCGTGCCTGAACCTGGGCCCGGCTAAGGCCCTTGGCGAAGGCGGTGGTGATGTACGGCTCCTGCCACACGCCCTGAAAGCCGCGTTGCAGCACCTGGGCGTACACCGCGGCGCTGGGGATCGCCAGGGTGATGGCCGGCAGCACCAGGCTGGCCAGGCCTTGGCTGCCGGTGGCCGGAAACCAGCCCAACGCGAAAGCGAACACCTGGAGCAGCAGCAGGCCCATCCAGAACACCGGCACCGAGAAGCCCAGCGAGGGCAGGCGCGCCAGTGCAATCTTCAGTGGACGCCATTGCAGGTAGGCGGTCAGGCAGGCAAGGCCGACACCCGCCAGCAGCGACAGGGCGATGGCGGCACCGGCCAGGGCCAGGGTCTGCGGCAGGCGTTCGGCCAACAGTGCCGTGACCGGTCGGCCCAGCGACAGCGATTGGCCAAGGTCGCCGTGCAGGGCCCGCCACAGCAGGTCGAAATACTGCTCGAACAAGCCTTTGTCCAGCCCGTAGTAAGTGCGTGCTTTGGCCAGGTCCTCAGGCGACAGGCCGTCGGCTTCCATGCCGGAGGCGCTCAGCATGATCGCCAAGGTATCGCCGGGCAGCAGGTAGAGGATGAAGTAGGTGATGGTATAAGCCCCCCACAGCACCAACAGGGCCTGGCCAACGCGGCCGATCAGGTAGCGTCTCATGGCTGGCCAACCTGGATGTCACTGAGCAGGGCGAAGCCTTCGGCAGTCCAGTGGAAGTGCTTGACCCGCGGCGCGGTGGCGGCCTGCCAGACGCGCTCGTACAGCGGGAACGCCGACGCTTCGTCGACCAGCAGGTCCTGCAGTTGGCCGTAGGCCTGGGCCCGTTGCGTGTCGGCAGTGGCGGTGATACCGCTGTCGAACAGCGCCTGAGCTTTGGCCAGGGTGGTGGGCTCGTAGGTGTTGGTGGCGAGCGTGGCGCTGTTGGCGGCGCGCGGGTCGAGGATGGTCTGCAGGATGATCGGGTCGGCGCGGGTCATGTAGGTGGAGGTGAGGTCGTAGGTGCCTGCCGAGTTGCCGGTCACCCACTCGGCGCGGGTCAGTACGTTCAGCTTGAGGTCGATACCCACTTTGCGCAGTTGGTCCTGTACCAGCACGTCACCGGCGCTTTCGGCGGGTGTGAGGTTGTAACGCAGCGTCAGGCGCTGGCCGTTCTTGTGTCGGTAGCCGTCGTCGCCTTTGTGCCAGCCGGCGGCGTCGAGCAGTTGCTCGGCGCCTTTGGGGTCGTAAGCGAGCTTGTCGGCTTGGGCTTTGAAGAACGGTGTGGTGACGTCGTATACGCCACTCACCACCGGGAACGCACTGTTGTAGACGGTGTGCGCGTAGCTGGTGCGGTCGATGGCCTTCTGCAGCGCCAGGCGGACTTGGCGGTCACCGAGCAGCCGGTCGTTGCGGGTGTTGGGGTAGAGGTTCAGCGCCGGGCCCGGCAGCGAACGGCTCTGGATGGTCGCGCCCTTGGACTGAAACAGCTTCAGGTCGACTTCCGAGAACGGGTTGCGTGGCCACAGGATGTCGGCCTTGCCTTGCAGGAACAGGCCGTTGCGCACGCTCTCTTCGGGGATGTAGCTGATGTCCACGGCATCCAGGTACGCCGGGCCCTGGTTGCGCACGTTGGCCGATGGCCAGGCGTAATCAGCGCGCTTGACCAGGCGTGCGCCGACCTCCGGGGTGTAGTGATCGAGGATGAATGGCCCGGTACCGATTATCTTGCCCAGCGAGCGTTGCTGCGCGCTCAGCCGGTACGAGGCCGGGGCGAGAATGGCCAGGTTGGTGGTGGACGTGGCCTGAAGGAAGCCCGCGTTGGGTTTTGCCAGGACCAGGCGCACGGTGAAGTCGTCGATCACCTCGGCGTGGTCGTAGCCGGCGAGGTAGGTGGCACCGAAGGTGGCCGGCAACTGGGTGGCGAACGCTTTGTTGCTGTCGAAGGCAGTTTTTACCGCGTGAGCATCGAAGCGTTCGCCGTTGCTGAAGGTGACGTCCTCGCGCAGGTGGAAGGTGTAGCTCAGGGCATCGGCACCGACCTCCCAGGTTTTCGCCAGCCACGGAATGATGCGGCCGGTCTGCGGGTCTTGGTCAGTGAGCGACTCGGCGACGTTGCGCAGCAGCACGCGGTGTTCGAGCCAGTAGACCTGAAAGGGGTCGACGCTGACCAGCGTGGTGTTGTCACCCCAGAAGGCGATGTTGAGGGTCTTGCTGGTTGAGGTGTTGTCGGCCGGCGAGCAGGCGGTGAGGGCCAGGGCCAGGGTGCCGATGGCGAGCAGCTGGTGCAGTGGGGGCATGGGATTCGTCCTTCAATGAATGGGGGCTCTCCTGTTCCGGCCAATTCAGGAACAGGCAAAAGGTGCCTTAGAGTCAGTCCTGGTAATCGCGACCCTCGCGATCCAACTGCCGAATCAGCGCATCCCAATGCCGCTGGATGCCTTCCCCCTGACCATCGGAAAACCGTTTGGACTGCTCATGCACCTTGGCAATCGCCGCCTCTGAGGCATGTAACAGTTGGTCGTTGCCCCCGGCCTGGGCGGCGACCTGGATGTTGCAGGCCCGCTCCAGCCCATGCAGCTCACGGAACGCGTGTTCCACGCTGACACCTCCGGTCAGCAGCCCGTGGTTGCGCAAAATAAGAATGTTGCTGTCGCCCAGATTGGCCACCAGCCGTGCTTGCTCGTCCAGGTCCAGGGCGACGCCTTCGTAGTCGTGGTAAACCACGCGGCTGTAGTAGGCCAAGGCATGCTGGGAGATCGGCAGCAACCCGTCGCGCTGGGCGGACACCGCCGCGCCGTCGCGAGTATGGGTGTGCAGCACAGCCTTGAGATCAGGACGTGCGCGGTGGATGGCGCTGTGAATGACGTAGCCGGCCTGGTTGATGCCCAGCCCCAGCGGGTCGTCGATGATTGCGCCGTCGACGTCGACCTTGACCAGGTTGGAGGCGGTAATTTCGTCGAACAGCAAGCCGAAGGCGTTTATCAGAAAATGCTCGTGCGGCCCCGGCACGCGGACCGAGAAGTGCGTGTAGATGTGGTCGGTCCAGCGCAGCAGCGCAGCCAGACGGTAAGCGGCGGCCAGCTTGACCCGCACCTCCCACTCTTCGGCGCTGACCCGGTCGCGTACGTTGTAGGTGCTGGTGGTGACGGCAGACAGTGGACTCATGGGTGCTCTCCGGTAATCAATAGCCGCGCGCCGTGTCGACCAGGTTGGCCAGGGGCGCCTGCTCGCGGTAGCGGTGGAAGTTGGCGATGAAGGCGTCGAGGAAGGCCGGGTAGCCGTCCTCGGAAATGGCCGAGGTGTGTGGTGACAGGAACACCCGTGGGTGGTGGTACAAAGGGTGGCCTGCCGGCAGTGGCTCGGGTTCGGTGACATCCAGGCTGGCCCGGCCGATCAAGCCGCTGTCCAGGGCGTCGAGCAGGGCCTGTTGGTCGATCAAGCCGCCGCGGGCAATGTTGATCAGGTGCAGGCCGGGGCGGGCATAGGCCAGGACCTGGCGGTCGATCAGGCCACGGGTGGCCACAGTGAGCGGGGCGGCCAGCACCAGATGGTCGCTGCCGGCGAACAGCTGTCGCAGGTCGGCCACACGTTCTACGCCAGGGATATCGGCGATGGCCTGGCCGGGGCGGCTCAGGGCCAGAACCCGAAGCCCCAGGGCCACGGCCTTGCGCGCCAGGCTCTGGCCAATACTGCCGAAGCCGAGGATGCCCAGGGTGCGGCCACGCAAAGGTGCCAGCGGGGTCAGGCGCCAGTCGGCGTTCTTGACCCACAGACCGGGCAGTTGCTTGGCGGCGGCGAACACCAAAGCCAGGGCAAACTCGGCCACTTGTTCGGCATTGGCGCCTTTGCCGCTGGTTACCGTTGCACCCTGGAACACCCAGTCGGGGTAGAAGTCGATGCCCGAAGACACCAGTTGCACCCACTTCAGGCCCCAGGGCCACCCGGGTGGCGGGGTGCCTACGCGTCGCCCACGCACATTGATCGGGCGCAGGATGAACACATCGGCGGGGGCTTCGACAGCCAACTGGTCGGGGGCGATATCAATGACTTCATGGCCTGGCAAGTGTTCGCGCAGGTGCTGGTTGGCCTGGTCGTCGAGCTGGCTGGCGATGATCGAGTGGTTCATGCCTGTACCTCCGTCAGCGCGGCACGACCGACCTGGCCGAACACCACATCGTCCTGTGGGGTGTGGATCCGGCTGCAGAGTACATCGCGGTAGTGGCGCTCCAGCGGGTTGCGCCGCGACAGCCCGGGATTGCCGGCGGCCTCGACGGCCAGTTCCACGGCCTGGATGGCGTTGGCGCTGACCAGATGCTTGAGCTGCCCGGCATGCTGGGGTGAGATGTGCCCGGCGGCGGCACCGTCGAGCAGGCTCTGGTTGGCGAACAGCAGGGTATCGATGCGGCCCAGGACATGCTGGAAGCGTGGCAGGCTGGCCAGCGGCGCCCCCAGGTTGGAAGGTGTGCGCTGCTTGAGAAAGCCCGCCAGCCAGTCGCGCGCGGCGCGGGCCACGCCGTCGTATACGGCCGGCAGTAGCACCGCCATCCACAGTAGGCTCTCGCCGTCGAGTTCGGCCTTCGGGGCACTGGCGGGGCTGACGCTGACGGCGTGGTCGAGGGGAATCAGCACATCGTCGAAGCGCACTTCGTGGCTGCAGGTGGCGCGCATGCCCAGGTGGTCCCAGTCATCGATGATCGTGATGCCAGGCGTGTCGCGGTGCACAAGGAAGCCGCCGACCAACGGGTCGGTGTCGTCGCTGCGGCCCCACACCAGGTACCAGGTCAGGCCGTGGCTGCCGGTGGAGTAGATCTTTCGCCCGTTCAAGCGCCAGCCTTCGGCCGTGCGGCGCGCCACGGTGGCGGGCAGGCCACCACGGGCCGGGGTGCCCAGTTCAGGTTCGACGCGCAGGGCGTTGATCAGCGCGCCGTGCCGCACGGCATCGTAAGCCACGCGCTGGCGCAGAGGCTCGGGCCAGCGTGCTTCGTCCTGCAGGCGAAAATGTTGCAGGTATTGCATCACCAGGATCAGCGCGGTGGCCGGGTCACCCTTGCCGACCGCGCCGATCACCCGGCGGGCGCTGGCAAGGTCCGCGCCGCCTCCGCCGAGGGCACGGGGTACGGTGAGGGCGAGCAGCCCGTGGCGGTGCAGCAAGTGGAAGTTGTCGTGGGGGAACTGGGCGCTGCGGTCGTAGCGCTCGGCGTTAGCTGCGAGGGCCTGCGTCAGCTCGGCGAGCGCGCTGTCGGACGGTTGACTCATGAGGCTCATCCCTGAATGACGGTGTACTGCTTAAGACCGTATTCGTATGGATGAAGGCTGTAAAAGGCTTTTTAGTTCTATGCTAATTATTAGTTTTAATAATTTAGGCTTTTTCTTGTTATGCGCAATTTGCATTTTCTGCTTGGGCTGCGTTGCAGCCCTTACGCCACGCAAGGCCCCACAGGCCAGTGAGCTCAACCCAACAACCGATGTCCCGCGACCTCACCAAAAAGCTCCACCGGCTCCTGCAAATTACCCAGGTAGCGCGGATGGAACAGCCACAGATCCACCTGCGGCTTGAAATCGCTGATATTCAGTACATCCAGCGCATTTCGGTGCCGGCTGGTCTGCAGCAGCGGCTCGGGAACCAGTCCCAGGCCTTGGCCATTGGCGACCAGCCCCAGTTGCAACTCGGTGCCGAAGGTTTCCAGGTTGATCGACAGGCTCAGCCCTTGCTCACTCAATGCCCGTTGCAACCCGGCGCGGAAGCCACAGCCATCCGGGTTCAGCACCCAGCCGCGGGTGTAGCAGTCCTTGAGTTTGTAACTGCGCTTGCCGGCGCCGCCCTTGGCCGTGACCACCTTCAGCGGCATGCGCGCGATCGACTGGCTGGCGATCCCTTCGGGGAAAATCTTGCCTGGCGGGAACAGTGCCGCCGCAGCGTCCAGCTCACCATTTTCCATGCGCGCGATCAGGCTGCTGCCCCAGCCGCTGGTGACCTGGGTGCGCAGTTGAGGGTAGGTCTCGCGGATCTGTGCCAGGGCGTCGAGCAGCACAACGTCGCCCAACGTCTGCGGCACACCCAGGCGCAAGGTGCCCGATGGCGCGCCATCGTTGGCTACCAGTTCACGCAGCGAGTCAATCTCGCGCAGGATCGCCTTGCACTGCTCGTAGACCCGCAAGCCCATGGGGGTGGGTTTGAGCGGCTTGGTGTTGCGGTCGAGGAGGGTGGCGCCGAGGTCTTCCTCGAAATTCTGCAGCCGGCGGGTGATGGCCGGCTGCGTCAGTTGCAGGGCCTCGGCGGCAAGGTTGGTGGACTGGCAACGAATGACGGCGACGAAGGCGTCCATATCATCGATTTTCATAATCGGCGCTCTCTGGGTCGAACGGGAAAAAATCTGGCATCAGCATCATCGCACTGGAGGGCAGCGCCATCGGGATGATTTTAGAAGACAAAACGCATATTAGGTTATTCCTAAAATCAATTTAATTTATTTGAAGGATCTCGCTAGAGTCGCTTGACCCGGGCCGCATGAGGCCGCCCGCCAAGACACCGAGGAGCATCATGTCCATCCGAACGAAGCTGCTGACCGTTGCCGTTGCCCTGCTGCTGGCCGGTCATGCTGGCGCCGGCGAGCGCCTGACCCTGCGCATCGGCGACCAAAAGGGTAACATGCGCGCCCAGCTGGAGGCCGCCGACGCTCTGCGCGACCTGCCCTACGATATACGCTGGGCTGAGTTCCCCGCCGCCGCGCCGCTGGCCGAGGCGCTCAACGCTGGGGCGATCGACGCCTGCATCATTGGTGATGCGCCACTGCTGTTCGTGCTGGCCTCCGGAGCACCGGTCAAGGCCATCGCAGTGGACAAGTCCGACCCTTATGGCACGGCGTTGCTGGTGCGGCCGGAGGCGCCGCTGCGCAGTGCAGCCGAGCTCAAGGGCAAGCGCATCGCCACCGGGCGAGGGTCGATCGGGCACCACCTGGCGCTCAAGGCGCTGGCTCAGGCAGGGCTGACTGAGAAGGACGTGGAGTTCCGTTTCCTTGGGCCGGTGGACGCCAAGATCGCCCTGGCCAACGGCTCGGTGGATGCCTGGTCGACCTGGGAGCCTTACACAGCGCTGGCCGAGTTGAGTGGGCAGGGCCGTGTGTTGGTCAACGGTCGCGGCCTGTCCAGCGGCAACAGTTTTCTTGCCGCCACCGACAAGGCGCTGGAGGAGCCTGCGCGTCGTGCGGCGCTGCAGGACTATCTCAACCGCCTGGCCGCAGCCCAGGTGTGGGCCAACCAACACCTGGATACCTACTCGAGAACCTTGGCAGCGATCATTGGCTTTCCGGTAGAGGCCGCCCGCTTGCAATTCGAGCGTCGGCAGTTGCGCTGGCAGGTAATCGACACGCAAACCGTAGCCGAGCAGCAGGACACCGCCGACTTCTACCACGCCCACGGCCTGATGACCGAGCGCCTCGATGTGGCCCCGACCTTTGCCACCGGTTTCACCCTTCCCGCCGCCGCCAAGCTTGCAGCGCAACCCTGATCCCGGAGACGTACCCATGACCTTTAAACCCCTGCGTCAATTGGGCCTGGCGCTGCTCGCCAGCGCCTTGCTGCCAAGCCTTGCCAGCGCCGAGCAGACCTTGCGCATCGGCTACCAGAAGTCCTCGACCCTGCTGACCCTGCTGAAGGCCCGGGGCAGCCTCGAACAGCGCCTGCAGGCCGAGGGCATTCGTGTGACCTGGCACGAGTTCCCCAGCGGTCTGCCGCTGCTGGAGGCCCTGAACCTGGGCAATGTCGACCTCTCGGCGGACGTTGCCGACACCGTGCCGGTATTCACTCAAGCGGCAGGCGCCCAGTTGACCTATTTCGCCCGGGAAGCACCTTCGCCGACCGCCCAGGCGATCCTGGTGCCGGCGGATTCACCGCTCAAGACCCTGGCCGACCTCAAAGGCAAGCGTGTGGCGGTGACCAAAGCCGCTGGCAGCCACTATCTGTTGATCCAGGCCCTGGCCAAGGCTGGGCTGACCTTCAAGGACATCACCCCGGCATACCTGATCCCCGCCGATGGCCGCGCCGCCTTCGAGAACCACAAGGTCGATGCCTGGGTAACCTGGGACCCTTACGTGGCCAGCGCCCAGCGTCAGCAGAACGCACGGATCCTGGCCGACGGTAGCGAACTGGCCAGTTACCAGCGCTATTACCTCGCCGGCAGCGACTATGCCAAGGCACATCCTGAGGTATTGCAGCAGGTGTACCTGGCATTGCGTGAAGCCGGCGCCTGGACCAAGGCCAACCCCGAGGCCGCTGCCCGCATCCTTGGCCCGCTGTGGGGGAATCTGGACAGCGCCACGGTGCAGCAGGCCAACGCCCGGCGCAGTTACGATGTGCAGCCGGTGAAGCTGGACAACCTGACCGAGCAGCAACGGATTGCCGACGCGTTCTATCGCGAGGGGTTGTTACCCAAGGCGGTGGATACCAGTGCGGTGGACGTGTATCAGCCCCCTGGCAACTAGCGTGATGTTTCAGAAGTACCACTGAAAATCAGCTGCAGTGCCCGCACCGCGCGGGCACCGCCTTCTCCGGTGGATCCAGCACAACCCAACGATGCCTTGAGCCTCCTCGACAAACCGGACTCACAGCTCATTCTCCGCGTACTCCAGTGACTGGAATCGTCGTGCTTACCCTGCAATACCTCATCACCACTTGCTGACTCCTCTCATTCGAGCATTTTGGATGCTCACATACGATAAGCCGTGATTATTCCACCTGAGGAAATGTTTGCAGAAGGGGTTTTCTATCGCCATAATTGGTACGTAATTACATGTTACATAACACAGTACAAAATCGTAGGAGCAAGCATGGCCCGTGGCGGCATCAACAAGGTGGTAGTGCAGCAGGCGCGTCAGGCACTGATCGCCCGGGGTGAGAACCCCAGCATCGATGCCATACGTATCGAATTGGGCAATACCGGCTCCAAAACCACGATTCACCGCTACCTGAAGGAACTGAACGGCCAGCAGCCGGTGGCTTCCGAAGGCGGGGTCGCGCTGAGTGATGTGCTGAGCCGCCTGGTTGGGCAACTGGCAACCCAGCTGCAGGACGAGGCCGACCTGAAGATCGAGCAGGCCGAGAGCACCTTCACGCAACAGCGCGAGACGCTTGAGGCGCAGCTGGAAATCGCCCAGCAGGCACTGGCTGCAGCGCACCAGCAACACAAGATCGATGCAGCGGCATTGGCTGCAGAGACAGAAAAACTGTTGTCCACGCAGAGCACGCTGCAAGCCGAACAGCTGCGCAGTGCCAGCCTCAACCAGTCGCTGGGTGAGTTGCAGGTGCGCCTGGCTGACAAGGACGAGCAGGTCAAATCGTTGGAAGACAAACACCGCCATGCCCGCGACGCCCTGGAGCACTACCGCAATGCCAGCCGTGAACAGCGTGAGCAGGAACAGCGCCGCCACGAAGCGCAGTTGCAGCAGATGCAGGTGGAATTACGCCAGATGCAGCAGGGCATGATCGTCAAGCAGGACGAACTTACCCGCTTGCACCGTGACAATGAACGGTTGCTGGGAGAGCATCGTCAGGCGGCCAGTGAATGCCGGGCGCAGGATGAGTTGCTGGAACAACGCGATGCGCAGATCCAAGGCCTGCGCACGATCCTGGCCCAGGCACAAGGCGCCAGCGAAGAGATGCGCCGGCAGCTGGATGTGCAAGCCCAGAACCTTGAAACCAGGCGCGACGTGTGCGCCGAGCAGGCGCGGCAGTTGCAGTGGCTTGAGGAACAATTGAAGGCACGCGACGAGGCGCTGGCGCAGTGTCGCGCGCAGTTGGCCCCGCTCGCAGATTAATCAGACGTTTCCTGGCGGGTGGTTTCTTCCCTGTCTTTCCTGATTGCTGGCCTTTATCGCCGGCAAGCCATGTGCTATCCCTTGGGAACGGGCTTGCCGGCGACGGCCACAACAGGCAACGGTCAGCCTTCGGCGCGCCTGGCGGCCTCTACGCCCGCCGCCGACAGCTTGATCGGGTAGTGCACGCTGATCTGGTGATCACTGCTTACCGCCACGCTACCGTCGTGAATCAAACCGGCTTCCTGCAATGTCTTGAGCATGCCGGCCACCGCCTTTTCGCCGCGGTAGTTGTCCAGCACTTCCTTGCCTAGCCCTTCGGGGTGCGCATGCAGCAGACGGGTAAGTACTTCGGTCTTCAATGCATCGTTACTCATGTGGGGCCTCACTTGCCGTGCTTGGACTGAAGTGCCTTGGCATGCTTCAGATGCTGTTCGAGTTTGGGCAATGTTTCGCTGGCAAAGGCCTTCAGTTCAGCCTTGTCGGACGATGCAGCCTCCTTCTTGAACAGCTCCACCGCTTTTTCGTGAGCGTCTACCTGGTTGTTGAGGTACGACTTGTCGAAGGACTCATCGCGCCATTCCAGGATCATTTTCTTGACCTTGTCGGTCATGGCGGCCTCATCCGGCACGGAAATGTCCAGCTTACGGGCAATGTCGCCGAGTTTCTGGTTGGCCTGAGTGTGGTCGGTGACCATTTGCTGGGCGAATGTCTTGATCTCGGCGTTCTGGCTTTTCTCCTGAGCCAGGTTGCCAGTCACCACTTCGGCAATGCCGGCTTCGGTGGCCGCATCAACGAAATCATCGGAAGTCGCGGCCATTGCGTGCACCGCTGCCAGGCCTAACACCATGGAAAAACCAACGCGTCTGATGAAGAGACTCTTCATGCTTCACTCCTTTAAACCGTGGCGCGACCTCAATGTCGCGTACGGTTGAGGGTTGAGGCGTGGCAAAGGTTTAATCTTTTTTGCGCAGGTTCCGGCCGTTCGACGCTGAACTATAGTGAAAGGCGGCGAACGCGGTATGGCCAGGAAATCCAATGTGCGCAGCCCGGAAACAGGATAACGATGGGGTTTTCGCCATCAGTGGCGAGGGGCGCGCGGTGCCGCTGTTCCGCCTGGTACTGGCGTTCATGCTGGTGGTGATGCTGGCATTCGTGCTGGTGGAAGGCTGGCGCATCTGGCGTGACTACCGTGTTGCCTATAACAACGCCGAGAACATGGTCAGCAACCTGGCTCGGGCCACGGCACAGCACGCCGAGGACGCTATCCGCCAGGTCGACGTCATTACCGCGGCCTTGGCCGAGCGCCTGGAAGGCGATGGTTTCGATCACATCGACCGACCGCGCCTGAATGCCTTGCTGGCGCAGCAAAAACGCATCATGCCGCAGTTGCACGGGCTTTTCGTTTACGGCCCGGACGGCAGCTGGATCGTCACTGATCAGGCGGCCATCCCGCCCAACGCCAATAACGCCGACCGGGACTACTTCGCCTATCACCGCAGCCATACCGACCCTGGTGTACGTATCGGTTCGGTGGTGCGCAGCCGTTCCACCGGCGACCTGATCATTCCTATTTCCAGGCGCCTGGAGTATGCCGACGGCCGCTTCGCCGGCGTATTGCTCGGCACCATCAAAGTGGCGTGGTTCGTGCGTTACTACGGCGACTTCAAGATCGACGAGCGCGGCGCGCTGGTGCTGGCCAAGCGCGACGGCACCCTCCTGGTACGGCGCCCGTTCGTGGAACAGGTGATAGGCCGAAGTCTTGCCAACAGTGAGATCTTCCGCAACCACTTGCCGTATGCCACAGAAGGGGTAGCGGAGGCGGTAGCGGTCGTCGATGGTACACCTCGGCTGTACGGCTACCGCGCGTTGCCCAGCTACCCGTTGGTCGTGGAGGCGGGGCTGTCGCGTGAATCCATTGTCGCGCCCTGGCGGTACGATGCGATCAAGTCGGTGGCGGTATTGCTGCTGTTGTTGGTAGGGCTGGCAGCGTTTGGCGGGGTGGTGCTGCGCCAACTGCGCGAGCGGATCGCCATCGAGCGGGCGCTGCTCCAGGCGCATCAGACGCTGAAAGCGTTGGCCTTGACCGACAGCCTTACCGGGCTGGGTAACCGTCGGCGGCTGGATGGGGTGTTCGAACCTGAGCTGCGCCGTGCACGGCGCCAAGGCTACCCCCTGGCGCTGGTGATGCTAGACCTGGATTACTTCAAGGCCTACAACGACCGCTACGGTCACCCGGCTGGCGACCAGTGCTTGCGACGCTTTGCCGACGTGCTGCAGCAGGCCTTGAAACGGCCGGCCGATCTGGCGGTGCGCTATGGTGGGGAGGAGTTTACGCTGTTGCTGCCCGATACCGATGGCCGCGGGGCGGAACTGCTGGTGCAGGAGTTACGGCAGCTGGTGCGCCGACAGGCACTGGAACATGCCGCTAGCCCATTGGGGAGGGTATCGTTCAGTGCCGGGGTCGCGGTGGTCGACCTGGCGCGGGAGGGCGTCACTGCCGAGGCGCTGGTCGCGGCGGCGGACAGGGCGTTGTACCAGGCCAAACAGCAGGGGCGGGACGGGTATTGCGTGGCGGGTAGTGTGGCGGCGGGGCAGGGTTGCTGACCTGGCTGGAGCGCGCGGGGGCGCCATGCGTCGCGATGAAACGCTAAAGCCCCAGGCGCATTGCACAACGCCCGCTGAGACCGTGAGCATGCTCGCTCGCGAGGATGCTTTGGAGTCGTTCGCAAAGCCGGCTTTCCTGAAGCCTCTCGAACCCGAAACGGGCATAGAACGGCGCATTCCAAGGCACATCCACAAAGGTGGTCAGCGTCAGCTCGCGTACACCGGCGCAGCGGCCTGCATCGACCACTTGCTGCAGCAACCGGCGCCCGACACCTTGCCCTTGGGCCTCCTGGCACACCGATATCTCATGAAGGTGCAATGCCTGATTCGCCAGCCGGGCGCAGGCAAAACCCACAATGCGTCCAGCCGGGTCCTGCGCCACCCAACTACCACCTGCCTCGACGAAAGCCCTGTGCGCCGCGCAATCCATGACTTCGCCTTGCGCCAGCCAGGCCAGTGCCGGCCAACTGACAAAAGCCTGGGCTGCCGAGCGCTCGACGTCCGGCAGCGACGTGATGTCCCGGTCAAGGGTAGGGCGGATAAGCATGAGTCACTCCTGTCGTTCTAATCCGTCGCCAGCACCTGCGGCTGTAATTGCCAGCGCACCGAGCTTACACCTTTCTCCAGGCTGACCCTGCTGACCAGGCGCTCCAATTGCGCCGGCGCCTGCGCGGTGCCCAATAGCTCGGCGCGCACTTCCAGGCGCGCAGGGTTGTCCAGGTCCTGGCTCTGCAACGACTGCAGGCGCAGTTGTGGGTCGCCCAGGCTATGCAACATCAGGCTACGCACCTGGATCTCATCCTCGCCGCGGCAGACAATGCGGACTTCGAAATGCTGTTCCACCTCGCTGGCCGGCACTACATCCTGACGGTCGAGGCGCTGGGCGATATCACGCAACAAGATGTTGGCGCAGAGCACCACCAGGCTACCCAGTGCCGCCTCCATCATCAGCCCGAGGCTGCACAGCACGCCGACCGCAGCCGTGCACCACAAGGTGGCCGCGGTGTTCAGGCCACGTACATTGAAACCATCGCGCATGATGACACCACCGCCGAGAAAGCCGATGCCCGACACCACATAGGCTGCGACGCGCGACGCATCGGCAGGCGCCATGCCTGGCACCGCCTGGGTCATCAATACGAACAGGCAGGCACCGGTACTGACCAGCGCATTGGTGCGCAGCCCAGTCAGGCGTTGGCGCAATTGCCGCTCGGCACCGATCAGAGCCCCCAGCACCAGGGCAATGCTGACGCGCAGCAGAAATACTTTCCAATCCATAGCAAACCTCTTCCGCAGGCACACGCCCGCATGAACGCCATCAGTTGGCGCGGTTGAAATAACCAGAAAATTGCGCAGGACCACGAGGAGGGAAGGAGAAGCGGGGGTTACAGGAAACCACCGTCTTGCCAGCACGGCCAGACAGTGCAGAACACTGCCGGGCTAGCGCGCCACGCGGGCCTGTCGCAAGCGACTGGGGCTACTGTCCAAGGCAGGTCTCCTGTTGAGGAAGGCAAAATTGCGTCGCGGACCATACGCCGCAGGGCAGAGCAGGTCAAGGGCAAACACATGACAATGGCTTCATCCGTGAACGGCCTGCTGCCGGTCACGCCCACATGGAAAAAAACCTGGGCAGCCGGTAACCTTGCGCCTCCCTTTGCCATCACCCGGACCGTTCCATGCTGTTCAATCTCGCCGTATTGTTCGGCACCCTGGTGGCCATGGAGGGCGTTGGTACGCTGGCTCACAAGTACATCATGCATGGCTGGGGCTGGTGGCTGCACCGATCGCACCATGAGCCACACCTGGGCATGCTCGAAACCAACGACCTGTACCTGGTGGCCCTGGGGCTGATCGCCACGGCGCTGGTGGCGCTGGGCAAAAGTGGTTATGCGCCTTTACAGTGGGTAGGCGGTGGTGTGGCAGGGTATGGCGCACTGTATGTACTGGCCCACGACGGTTTCTTTCACCGGCATTGGCCGCGCAAGCCGCGGCCGGTCAACCGCTACCTGAAACGCCTGCACCGCGCACACCGCCTGCACCATGCGGTGAAGGGGCGCACGGGGAGCGTGTCGTTCGGGTTCTTCTATGCGCCGCCGCTGAAGGTGTTGAAGCAGCAACTGCGCAGCAGGCGCAGCCAATCGTGACGCATCCCCGGCACCTGCCGGGCATTGGGTGACGTCAGTTCACGGTTTCACCTTTGGGCTCTGCCGTCACATGCCCGCGGCTCACCCACCAGCCAAACCCGGCCGCAGTAAAGAACATGATCAAGCTGTACAACGCAGCGGGCACCGCCATGGTCGCGTTGTTCAGCAGCGAAGGGCTCAACGCCAGGGCAATCGCCAAGGTCCCGTTATGGATGCCAATTTCCATACCAATGGCAATCGCCTGGCGCTTGGGAATGCTCAACAACCGCGGCACCCAATAGCCCACCGTCAGGCTCAGCAAGTTGAACAGCAGCGCCGCCAGGCCCACCACCGGTGCGTACTCGACCACTGTCTGCCAGTCCTTGGCCAGTGCCAGGACGATGGTGAAGGCCAGGAACAGCGCAGCCACCAGCTTCATCGGCTTTTCCATGCGCGCAGCGAACGCCGGGGCAAAATGGCGAATCAGCATGCCCAGCGCCACCGGCAGCAAGACGATGGCGAACACCTGCATGACCTTGGCGAACTGCAGTGGAATAGCCTGGTCCGAGGCCATGAACCAACTCAGCGACAGGTTCACCAGCAACGGCATGGTCAGGATCGCGATCAGTGAGTTGACCGCCGTCAGGGTGATGTTCAACGCCACGTCACCGTGGGCCAGATGGCTGAACAGGTTGGCCGTGGTACCGCCCGGCGAAGCAGCCAGCAGCATCAACCCCACTGCCAGGGCAGATTCCAGGCCAAAGCCGTTGGCGATCAGGAAGCACACCAGCGGCAACAGCAGGATCTGGCACACCAGGCCCACCACCACGGGCTTTGGGTACTTCACCACGCGAGCGAAGTCAGCCAGGGTCAGCGACAACCCAAGGCCAAGCATGATGATGCCCAGTGCAAGCGGCAGAAACGCAGTGAGCAGGGGCGAGGCGGTCATGAGGGGGATCTCGGGCGAAGGATCTGAAGCAGTGTAGGTCGGCCTTGATTGATAGCTAATTGCAAAGGGCCAGCTCTTGGTAACCGTTTGTTACTACGTGCAGCGGCTGGCGAGGCTGCATGCCGCATTGCAGCAGGCATGCAGGCGAAGTAGCATTCCGTTTTTACCTTAGGATTAGCCTGATATGCCGTTCCAGCAAGGTCTGCTTGCCACCCCGGTGCCGGCCCACGCCCGTCACCTGTTCTTCACCCTGCAGTCGCCCGAGGCGTTGCCTGCCGCGCTGGATGCCTTGCTGCCGCAGGTCGATGGCAAACAGTTGCTGCTGGGCGTAGGCGCCCCCCTGGCCAAGGCCCTGGGCCGGGAAATACCAGGCCTGCGCCCGTTCCCGCTGCTGGATGCTGCGGTGGAGAACCCCAGCACCCAACACGCCCTGTGGCTGTGGCTGCGTGGCGACGAACGTGGCGACCTGCTGCTGCGCGCCCAGGCCCTGGAGCAGGCGCTGGCTCCCGCGCTGGGCCTGGCCGACAGCGTTGATGGCTTCCTGCACCGGGGCGGCCATGACCTTACCGGTTATGAAGACGGCACCGAAAACCCGGTAGACGAAGAGGCGGTGCAAGCGGCCATTGCCGCAGATGGCGCCAGCTTTGCCGCGTTCCAGCTGTGGAAGCACGACCTGCAATACTTCAAGTCGCTGCCCCAGGTAGACCAGGACAACATCATCGGCCGTCGCCTGAGCGATAACGAAGAACTCGACGACGCCCCCGAGTCCGCGCACGTCAAGCGCACCGCCCAGGAAAGCTTTGAACCTGAGGCGTTCATGGTCCGTCGCTCGGTAGCCTGGGCCGACCAACGCGGCGCCGGCCTGGCCTTTGTCGCGCTGGGCAAGAGTTTCGAGGCATTCGAAGTGCAGCTGCGGCGCATGAGTGGCCTGGAAGACGGCATCATCGACGGGCTGTACCGCTTTAGCCGCCCGCTGACGGGGGGCTACTACTGGTGCCCGCCAATGAGCGAGACGGGTGTCGATCTGAGCTCCTTGCTGCGGGCCTGATCTCTAAACATCCAGATACAGAAACACCCGCAGGCAAGGGACAGAGCGGCTAGGCTTGAAGATTTCCGATTCATGACGGGGGATTTTCCATGTACGCACGTCGTGAAGTCCTACGCGCAGGTGCAACATTGGGGTTGCTGGCCGCCGCCAGCCCTTGGCTGCACGCTGCCGTGCCGGCGGGTTTGCTGGCCCGTAAAGTCCCGTCCACCGGTGAAGCGTTGCCGGTGATCGGTGCCGGTACGTCGGGCAGTTTCGAGGTAGAAAGCGGTTCGCCCCAATACCTTCAGCTCAAAACGGTGCTGAAGGCATTTTTCGAAGGCGGCGGCCGGGTGATCGACACCTCGCCCAACTACGGGGGCGCCGACAGCATTCTCGGCCAGTTGCTGGAGGAGGGCGGCTGGCACCGCCAGTGCTTCCTGGCCACCAAGATCGCCGCCAATAGCCGGGCTGAAGCCCAAGCGCAGTGGGCCGGCAGCCTCAGGAGCCTGCGCACCGACAAGGTCGACTTGCTGCAGATTCACAACCTGCGCGACTGGCAGACCCAGCTGCCTTATGCCCGCGAGCTGAAGCAGCAGGGCGGCACGCGTTATGTCGGCATCACCCATTACCTGAACAGTGGCCACGACGACGTCGCGCGTATCGTGCGAAGCGAGCCGCTGGACTTCATCCAGATCAACTACTCGGTCAACGCCCCTGACGCTGCCCGTGAATTGCTACCGCTGTGCCAGGACAAGGGCGTTGCGGTGTTGATCAATCGGGCCTTCGACGATGGTCGGCTGTTCGCCCGGGTCAAGGGCCAGGCCTTGCCGGGCTGGGCCGCCGAAGCAGGCATCGGCAGCTGGGCACAGCTGTTTCTCAAGTTCGCCATCAGCCACCCGGCAGTGACCACGGTCATCCCCGCTACCAGTCGGCCTGACCGCCAGCTCGATCAGCTCAAGGCCGGGCATGAGCCAATGCTCACCCCGGCGCAGCAACAGGCGCTGATCACACAGTTTGCCTGAGATGATGCAAGCCTGGCGGCGGCGCCTGGACCAAGGGCTGAACATCCAGCCTGGTGAGGGGCCGGCGGTCATCGCCGGCTTGTTGCTGTTCTACCTGCTGTTCACCGGTTACTTCATGCTGCGCCCGGTGCGCGAAACCCTGGGCGTTGCCGGTGGCGTGGAAAACCTGCAGTGGCTGTTCACCGGCACCTTCATTGCCACGTTGGCGTGCCTGCCGCTGTTTGGCTGGCTGGCATCCAGGGTGCAGCGCAGGCATATCCTGCCTTGGACTTATGGTTTTTTCGCCAGCAACCTGTTGCTGTTCGCGGCACTGTTGGCCGGTAACCCTGACGATCTCTGGACCGCCCGGGCGTTCTATGTCTGGCTGTCGGTGTTCAATTTGCTGACGATCTCGCTGGCCTGGAGCGTGCTCGCCGATCTGTTTTCCACCGCCCAAGGCAAGCGGCTGTTCGGCCTGCTGGCAGCCGGGGCCAGCCTGGGTGGGCTCAGTGGCCCCCTGCTTGGCACCCTGCTGGTGGCGCCGCTCGGCCATGCCGGCTTACTGGTGCTGGCGGCGGTATTTCTGCTGGGCAGTATCGGCGCGACACTGTTCCTGCAACGCTGGCGAGCCCGTCAACCCATTGCGATGCAAACCGAACATCAGGACGCGCGGCCACTGGGTGGCAACCCGTTTACCGGCGCCACCGCCGTCCTGCGCTCGCCCTATCTGCTAGGCATCGCTTTGTTCGTGGTATTGCTGGCCAGCGTCAGCACATTCCTGTACTTCGAGCAGGCGCGTATTGTCAGCGAAACCTTCACGGACCGCACCCGACAGACACAGGTGTTCGGCCTGATCGACACGGTTGTGCAGGCCCTGGCCATCCTCACCCAGGTCTTTCTTACCGGGCGCCTGGCCCGTCGGCTGGGTGTCGGTGTGTTGCTGGTTGCAGTGCCGCTGGTCATGGCTGCCGGCTTCTTGTGGCTGGCACTGGCCCCGGTGTTTGCCCTGTTCGTGGTGGTGATGGTGGTGCGCCGGGCAGGTGAATACGCACTGGTACGGCCAGGGCGGGAGATGCTGTTCACCGTGCTGCCCGCCGAGGACAAGTACAAAGCCAAGAACTTCATCGACACGGTGGTCTACCGTGGCGGCGATGCGCTGAGCGGCTGGGTCAAGCGTGGGTTGGACGTGATGGGCGAGCACCCGCAATTGGCGATGCTGATCGGCGCGCTGCTTGCCGTGGGTTGGGCCGCGACGGGTGGCTGGCTGGGCCGGCGCCAGGCGCACATGGATCGCCCGCCGCACCACTGACACGCGCACCAAATACGGCGATGCCGCTTATTTAACGCCACCGGTCCGAACCTCTCGTAATAAAGCGAATCTGCCGATATCGCCGAACTCCGAATCTGTGTACGGCATCTTGCCGTGCATTCCGAAGTCATATGAGGTTTGAACACCATGGCCACTAAAGACAACAGCCGCACCGGCAATCAACAAGGCAGCCAAGGCGGTAACAAGAACCCGGGCAATTTCGCCAATGACCGTGAAAAAGCTTCCGAAGCCGGTCGCAAGGGCGGCCAGTCCTCGGGCGGCAACATGCCCCACGACCGCGAGTCGGGCCACAAGGGCGGCCGTTCGTAACTGACCGACGCGCAGTGCCGGGGCGACCTGGCACTGCAATTATCCAAGGGGGTACTCCATGCGACTGACTCCACTGATCATCCTGATGGCGGCGCTGAGCTTGGTCGGCGGCTGTTTCGACCGCGACAATGACCACCCTGGTAAAGATTCCGACCCCAGTAAACCTTCACTGCAGATGCAGCAACCTGATTCCCAGCCGGCACCGCAGCCTGCGCCCGACCCCGAGCCGATGCCGGGGCAGAAGCCGAGCCAGTAAGTAGACAAGGAGCACGGCATGACGGTGATGAACCGCAATACTGCAAGAACTGCGCAAGTGGCCGCCGAGTCGACCAGTCTGCGAAAACGCTATGAAACAATGCTCGCAGGGCAGGATGCTGGCAGCGCCTCATGGCTCGAGGAACAACTGGCGGGTGCCGCAAGCATGCCGGACGACTTGCCCGACACACCGTCCGAGTTGCCGGCCTGGAGCAGAAAGCATACTGCCAAGGTTGCCGAGGCCTATACCCGTTACCTGGCACAACGCCGTCAAGGCATGCCACGCCGTTACTTTTCCAACCGCGCCCACGCATTGTGGTTCCTGCAACAGGTTGCGCCGACCAAGGCCGTCGACGGCGCCTGGCTACAGGGCACCCTTCATCACTGGCGCGATCCACGTTACCACGGGCTGATTCGCACTTACCTGGAAGAGCTCGGCAACGGCGACCCACGCTGCAACCATGTGCTGATCTATCAGCGTCTGCTTGGTCGCCTGGGTTGCGTAGAGGCCATGCCCCTGGATGACACGCGATATCTGCAAGGGGCCCTGCAACTTGCCCTGGGGCAGCATTGCGACACTTACCTGCCAGAGGTGGTTGGCTACAACCTCGGTTATGAGCAGCCACCGCTGCATCTGCTGATCACCACTTACGAGCTGGCCGAGCTGGGCATCGACGGGCAGTATTTTCAGCTGCACGTGACCATCGACAATGCCGCCAGCGGCCACGCGCGCCTGGCAATCCAGGCATTGAACCAGCTAAGCCCCCCGCGTGACCCCCTGGGGTTCTACGCGAGGGTGCGCCGCGGCTACCGTCTGAATGACCGGGGTATCGCCACGCCAGACCTCATCCGCCAATTCGACCTGCAAGGCGAACTGTTCGCAGCCTTGGAACGCAAGCGGGTATACGGCCAGTTCATGCATGCCGACCATTGCCGCCTGCAGCAGCGCACGATCAATCAATGGCTGGCCGAACCCGGCGCCATGCCCGCATTCGTTGCCGCATTGCAGGCCCATGGCTGGATCCGCAGAGGGCAGCCGCCAGCTAACAGCCGCTGGTGGACGCTGATCGAGGGGCCGTCTGCGGCGATGTTCGGTGTATTCAACGCCTATGAAAAACAGCTTTGGCATGACTGGATCGCCGACGACTGGCGGCCGTCCATCCGCCGCGTGGCCCCTGGCAGTTGTGGGCTGCCGGAGGTGCATGAGGAAATACCCGACGACGCCTTGAATGTGGCCCCCGAGGCCTTGATCCAGCGGATGGCTGGCAACCGCCACGCCACGCCGGACGGTCTGTCTGCCACGCGCGCCTACATGCGCGTAACCGGGCTGCGCCAGGAGGAACCGCGTTGATGATGCTCGCATTCAGGCAAATCGAGGCAGACCAGGCGTTGCTGCAACTGGGACAGCGCCTGCGTGCCGATGGATACCGCTTTACCTGCGTAACGCCCGCCACCCACGCGCGCGTCAATGCCCGCGAGGGCTGCGGGCAGGCCAGCACCCTGCGCGATGTATTCGGCTGGAGCCGACCTTTCGACCCCGGTTTGCTGTCGGCAGATCAGTTGCAGTTGCTCGAACGCGCGCAGGCGTTAGTTGCGCAGGGTGAACTGCTGACCAGCACGGTACGCTGGTCCAGCCTGGATGAATTTCTGTTGCTGCATTCGGCGTTTCCAACCGACACCAGCGATGCCGTGTTCTTCGGCCCGGACAGTTACCGCTTTGCCCAGGTCATTCACGAGCACCTTCAGCACTGCCCCGCGCGGGTCGAGCATGCAGTGGATATCGGCTGTGGCAGCGGGGTGGGCGCCTTGCTGATTGCCCGCGCCGCCCAGCACGCACAGGTCAGCGCCGTTGACATCAACCCCCTGGCACTGCGCTATACGGCAATCAATGCAGCCCTGGCGGGTGTGAGTAACCTGTCGGTCGAGCCCAGCGACTTGCTGGACGGTATCAGCGGCACGTTCGACCTGATCGTTGCCAACCCGCCCTACATGCTTGACCCCAACGCCCGCCTGTACCGTCACGGCGGAGGCGCGCTAGGCGTCGACCTGTCGCTACGTATTGTGGAGCAGGCTCGCGATCGGCTGAGCCGCCACGGTACGTTGCTGCTATACACAGGCGTGGCCATTGTCGAAGGCCGCGATGCCTTGCTCGAAGCCATCCGCCTGCGCCTGGCCGGTCCGCAATGGGCCTGGGTGTATCGGGAAATCGACCCCGACGTATTTGGCGAGCAACTGACAGAGCCGGGCTACGAACAGGTCGAGCGCATCGCCGCCGTGGCGCTCACCGTTACCCGCAGCCGCTGAGGCAGCATGATCCGGCCCTGTACGTTCGGCATCGAGGAAGAGTACCTGCTGGTGAAACTGGGCTCGGGTCAGGTTCCGGCCACACCGTCACCCGCGGTGATGGGGCGCTGCCGTGAAGCACTTGGCCGCTATTTCGCCCAGGAAATGTTCCGCAGCCAGATCGAGCTGGCGTCGCCGGTGTTCACCAACCTGTATGAAGCACGTGAGTTTTTCCAGCGCAGCCGTCAGCGGCTGCGCGTGGCATTGGCCGAAGAGGGGATGGGGCCATACGCTGCGGCAAGCCACCCCTGCGCCGCGTGGCTGCTGCAGAAGCCCGCGGCACAAGGGCACTATAAGCAGCTGTTCGATGACTACCGCCATGTGGCAAGGCGTAGCCTGCTCAATGGCCTGCATGTGCACGTTGGCGTGCCGCCAGCTTGTGACCGCATGCAACTGATCAATCGCCTTTTGCCCTGGTTACCGTTTTTGCTGGCGTTGAGCACTTCGTCGCCCCTGTGGGCTGGCCAGCCTACCGGGTACATGAGCTATCGCCGTGTGATCTGTGGTGAGTGGCCGCACATGGGCTTGCCCGAAGCGTTGCCGGACTGGGCCGCCTATGAACGCTACCGTACCCTGTTGCAGCGAACCGGTGCACTGGCTGCCGATGGCGACCTTTGGTGGGCAATCCGGCCTTCGCGGCGCTATCCGACAGTGGAGTTGCGCATCTGCGATGGCTGCCCGAATCTGGAAGACGTTCTGTGCATTGCAGCACTGTTTCGCCACCTGGTTGAACACAGCATTGCCTATCGCCATGACTCGCTACCCTGCAGCCGCGAATTGCGCTGGATCGCCCAGGAGAACTACTGGCGTGCCATGCGCCATGGGCGCCACGCACACTTCATAGGTTGTCACGAGCAGCAGCCGGTCACGGCGCAAGGCTGGCTCGCCCAACTGCAGGCCCAGATACCCATAGACAGCGCGGACGCCGAGCGCGCCTGCCAGCACGCCCTGCACGTGCTGCGCCATGGTACCCATGCCGATCAGCAATTGCGCTGCCTGGCACAGGCCAGGGCAGACGGGCTTGGCAAAGGGCAGGCGCTACGCGCCGTGGTGGCTGCCGGGACTTGCATTTAGCCCGGGTTGACCGACAATGGCCGCGCCCTTTGCAGCCACTCGGAAACACCTGCTCCATGATGCTGATCAAGCAATTCCCCGACATTTCCCTGAATGACACGCTGTTCGTCTTTGCGCTTGAGGCCGAGGCTGGCGATGTCTTTACCGAGGTGAACACCGTGTTCACCGGCATTGGCAAGGTCAATGCCGCAATCGCCCTGACCAAGGCGATCGCCACGCGCAGGCCCAAGCTTATCGTCAACCTGGGCTCGGCTGGCAGCCAGCGTCATGGCAAGGGCGAAGTCGTGTGCTGTAACCGCTTCGTACAACGCGACATGGATGTGACCGCGCTGGGCTTTGCCCGCTATGAAACGCCCTTGTCCGATACCCCGGTGATACTCGAACACGGGGCGGCAATACCCGGCCTGGCTGTGGAAACCTGTGGCAGCGGTGACAGCTTCGAGATCAACCATGGCGACGCACCTTACGACGTGGTCGACATGGAAGCCTACGTGCTGGCATTGATCGCGCGTGACGAAGGTATTCCGTTCGTGTGCCTGAAATACATCTCCGATGATGCCGGCAGCGAAGCCGCGGGGGATTGGGCGGTGCAAGTGCACTTGGCGGCCGAAGCGTTCAAGCGGGTGTTGTTCAGCCAGGCGTGACGGTTGCCGCAGGGCAGGGCAGGGCAGCTAAACCTTTGTCGCCCGGTGCAGTCACTTCTGGTATCAGCAGGCAACCCTGGGAGCACCCTCATGGCTCGGGCAATCTGGAAAGGCGCCATCAGTTTTGGCCTTGTGCACATCCCCGTGGCACTGAATACCGCCGTGCGCACCGAGCGCGTGGACTTCGACTGGCTGGACAAGCGCAGCATGGAGCCGGTCGGCTACAAGCGGGTGAACAAGGTGACCGGCAAGGAAATCGACAAGGACAATATCGTCAAGGGCGTAGAGTTCGAGAAGGGCCGCTATGTGGTGATCAGTGAGGAGGAGATCCGCAAGGCCCGGCCGGAAGCGACCCAGACAATCGACATCTTTTCCTTTGTGGAAGCGGGCGATATTCCGCTGCAGCATTTCGATACGCCGTACTACCTGACCCCGGACCGCCGTGGCGGCAAGGTGTACGCCTTGCTGCGCGAGACGCTGGAAAAGACCGGCAAGGTGGCACTGGCCACCGTGGTATTGCATACCCGGCAGCACTTGGCGCTGCTGCGGCCTCTGGACCATGCGCTGGTGATGATCACCTTGCGCTGGCCTGAAGAGGTGCGCGGGCTGGAAACGCTGGAGCTGGATGCCAGCGTGACCGATAGCAAGGTGGAGAAGCGTGAGCTGGAGATGGCCAAGCGCCTGGTAGAGGACATGAGCGGGCCCTGGAAGCCTGAGGATTATCATGACGCCTTCCGCCAGACGATCATGGACCTGGTGGAAGAGAAGGCCAGCAAGGGCAAGATCGAGGCGGTGGAGAAGGGCGACGCAGGAGGGGCCGAGAAAGGTGCGGACATCCTCGACCTGACCGAACTGCTCAAGCGCAGCCTGGGTGGCAAGAAACCGGTGAAGAAGACGCGAAAGGCTTCATGAACACGGCCAATGCCATTGAGTTCAAGACTGCGCCTGCAACCCAGCCAGGTAATCACCAAACCCCTCGCGGGCGCGGCTGTCACGTCGACTGCTGGTGGCCACACTATGCCTGGCGGTCCAGACGATCTGGGCGCCGCTGGCCTGCAGGTCACTGACCAGTTGCACATCTTCATGCGCCGCCAGGGGCTGAAAGCCACCCACACGCTCATAGGCATCGGCACATACCCCCAGGTTTGCGCCGTGCACATGCCGATGCCCTTCACACGCCTGGTAGCGGCTCTGGTAGAGCTTGCGCAGCGCGGCTGTCTGCCAGGGTTGCCAGTACTCGACATGCACGGTGCCGCAAACCACCTCGGCGCTACAGGCCAACTGCGACAGCAGCCAGTGCGCCGGGACCTGGCTGTCCGCATCGGTGCACGCCAACCACGTGGCGCCCCGCTCGACCATGTGCGCCGCGCCCACGCGACGTGCCATGCCGACATTACCGGCATCCACCTCCAGTATGTGTACACCGAAACGCCGCGCCACGGCGGCGCTGCCGTCACTGCAGCGGTCCAGTACCACCAGCACGTCCACGTGCATTCCCGCATGCTGCGCCTGCTGGGCAGCGATCAGCACTGCCCGCAGGCATCGCCCAAGGCGGCGGGCTTCATTATGTGCAGGGATGACAACGGCAATCATGGGCACGTCTCGTCGAGGTCGACAACGCTTGGCTGGCATGACCAGTACTCCAGCAAGAAGTCCGCCTCCTCATGGCGGAACTGCTGATGCAACGGCAAATGCCGGGTCAACAGGCGGTGCACGTCGCGACCGTCCTGCGGGCAACCCGCGATAGGGTGCTTCCAGTGGCAGGCCAGTAACGCGCCGTCGTAGGTAAGGCTGGCCACCGATTGTTCGATCACCTGCAGCCAGTCGGTAGGATCAAGGTAGTAACCCACCTCGCTGAGCACGATCAGGTCAAAGCGGCCGCCCGGCCAGTCCCCCGGTAACCGGGCCCGTTCGACCAAGGCATTGTGCACGTGAGCCAGGCGTTCACGGGCCAGGCCTACGGCCGTCGGGTCAAGGTCCTGGCACAGCAGTTCGGCGCAACGCTCGGCCAGCAGCGCGCTGAGCTCGCCATTTGCGCAAGCTGGCTCGAACACGCGCTGATAGCACTGGCGTGGCAGGCTGGCCATCACCAGCTCGCGTTTGCGCTTCTCGTACCAGCGGGTGCGAAAGGCCCAAGGGTCTTCATGGGTGGCGTATAGCTCGGCAAAATACTGTGGATCGAGGCTCATGACAGCTCCATTCAAAGAAACACCAGTTCGAAAGGTTGCAGAAGGCAATCCAGCAGGTGCGGCGGTAGCACCGGCGGCTGCTCGCCGTCCGGCTGCAGCTGGCTGACGTGGGCGGCCAAGGCCTTGCGCTTGCGTGCCAGACGGCTTTCATCGAGCTGCACGCGGTGCGCACGGGGCCATGGCAGGCGCGGGTCGTCAGGCTCAGCCCAGTGCCAGGCCCAGACCGGTACCTCAGCCAATTGCACCCCACGGGCTGCAGCCGCCTGCGCAGCGGCGCGGCCGACGACCTCGTGATCGCAATGGCCATCACTGCGCCAGGTGGCCATCAGCAGGTCATTGGGGCGAAGTAACTGCGTGAGGTGACTGGCCAGAAACGCTTCTTCGCGCGGCAGCTGGCCGTCCTTCAGATGGAGCCTGCGCCAGTCCAGGCGCTCAAGGTCAAGGTCGAGCTGTTGCAGGGCCTGTCGGCTTTCCTGGGGGCGCTGGCGGCGCAAGCGATGTTCGGTCCAGTGGCTGGAGCCGGGGTGGCTGCCTTCGCCGTCGGTGGCGGAGATCAGCACCAGCTCGTCCTCGCGCCCTTTGAAGCCTGCCAGCAGGCCGCCAGCCATGAGAATTTCGTCATCCGGGTGCGGCGCAATCAATACCAGCCGGCGCCCCGGCGGGCACAGTTGGCGTGAATCGAGCCAGGTTGCACGCGCCAGGTGCGCGCTATGCTGCCAGGCTGTCCAGGGCGTGCCACCGGCGGACTGGATCAGGTTCTGGTTCATAGCTGCCATACCCCCGCTGGCAAGTGGGCCAACTGCTGGCCCAGCATCGCCAGATCGCGCTCGGCATGGCTCTGACGCAGGAACACCGGCAGGTCGGCGCTCAGCCGGGCAAAATGACTGCTGCGACAGAACGGCGTGGCCCCCAAGGCACGCCCGACGTGGCTGATGACCTGCTCTACGGCCTGTTCTACCTGGGCGCGGGTGCGGCGAACTTCGAAACTGGCATCCACACCGGGCTGCTGATCGATCCAGGCAGCACATTCACGCAGTGATGCACGGGCGCCATGCAACGCAGCGTCCACAGCCCCCAGATGCGCATCGGCATGCGGGTCTGGGCGGGGTTTGCGGCAATGTTCACGCAGGTAATCCGCCAGCGCCTCGGCCGCGCCGTACCAGCAGGCAGCGATACCTGCACCGCCTTGCCAGAAGCCAGGGCGCGAGAGGTATTGGCCCGGCGCGCCGATGAGCGTGCCTGGGGTATCGTTGAACGCCACCTCGACACTGGCGGTAGTGGCCATGCCAACGGCCTGCCAGTGCTCGATGTTCAGGCCCTGGCTCGGCTGTGACAGCTCGATTGCCACCAATTGCGGCTGCTCGGCCTCATCCCAGGCAGTAATCAGCGCTCGATCGATCTGCAAGGCACCGGAACACCAGGCCTTGGTGCCACTCAGGTGCACCTGGTCGCCTTCACGCGCAGTGATGTGGACTCGCGCATCGGGCGGCTCTGCCGCCCATACGCCCCAGATGCCGTCGTTGGCGTGGTGCGCTGCGCCGCATTCCGCCAGGATCGCCAAGGCATCGGTATGGCCCTCGTAGAGCTTGGCCAGTGCCAGGTCACAGCCGGCCACCCGTGCCAAGGTCTGCCAGCGACGCAAGGTGTTGCCTTGCCCCGGCAACGGTAGCAGGTCGAGGTGATCAGCTTGCAGCGCCTGGATCAGTTGCGGCAATTGGGTATCGAGGTTGAGCGGTAGCTGGCGTTCGCCAAAGGCGCGTAAAAGGCGGTCAAGGGTGGTCAGGTTGAAGTCCTGAACGATGCTCATGGGCGTGGCTCCCGGGTCGTGTCCAATCGCAGGGGCGTCATCATTCGAGCCCTAGCTGCTTGCGCATGCGCGCGGTGATCGACTGGCGTACCTTGCCCATGTCGGCCCAAGGGTCGTCGACCTCCGCCAGGCGCTCGCGCAGGTTGGTGATGTTCCATTGGTTGGCGGCTTTGATGTGCGCCAGTTCATCACGCCAGATAGGCACCGATACAGGCAGCCCCTCACGGGCACGCAGTGAGTAGGCGCACGCCGTGGTGGCGCCCTTGCCATTGCGCAGGTAGTCGATGAAGATGCGTCCCACGCGATTTTTTGGCCCCGACACCGCGCTCAGGCGCTCCGGAAACAGCTTGGCCAGGTAACTGACGATGGCGTGGCTGAAGTCCTTGACCTCGTCCCAGCCGGCTCGCCGGGTCAAGGGGGCAACGACGTGAATACCCTTGCCACCACTGGTTTTCAGGAACACCTTCAGGCCCAGTTCGTCCAGCAGGGTGAGGGCCAGCTGGGTCGCCTCCACCATCGCCTTCCAGGGCAGCGCAGGGTCAGGGTCCAGGTCGAGCACGAAACGGTCCGGTTTGTCGAAATTCTTGTCCGTGGCGTTCCAGGTGTGCAGTTCCAGCATGTTCATCTGCACCGCGCCCAGCAGCGTGTCCGGGCGATTGATGACCATCGCCGCCTGGCCTGCCTCGGCCTTTTCGTAGCTGAGTACGTTGGGTATATGCAGCTGGCCCGCGTTTTTCTGGAAGAACAGCTCTCCGCCCAAGCCGTCCGGGGCGCGCACCAATGCCACCGGGCGGTGCTTGAGCTGGGGCAGGATCCACTGGCTGATGCCGGCGTAATACTCGGCGACCTCGCGCTTGGTCACACCCGTGGTGGGATCGATGACCCGGTCGGGGTGGGTCAGCCGCAGTTCACCCAGGTTCTCAGACGCCTTGGCCTGCTTGTTGCGGTTGGATACAGTTTTTGCGGGCATGGCGCGCTCCAGGTCAATGGCGGTTGCCGCCTTGTCATCGCGCAGGCCGTGGAACACCGAATGGCGCACGATGCCGTCACGGGTCATCTGGGCAAAGGCGACTTCAGCCAACAACTGCGGCCGCAGCCAGTGCACACCACGCGCTTCGGCTCCGGCGGGCGGCGAGGGCAGGGCAGGGCTGGCGATTTCCAGGGGCTTGAGCCGGGCATGGATGCTGGCCAGTGTCGTGGTATTGAAGCCGGTACCGACCTTCCCGGCATAGCGCAGCTCCCCACTGTCGTTGTCGTGCAGGGCCAGCAGCAGGGCACCGAAGCCGCTGCGGCTGCCTTTGGGGTCGGTGTAGCCGACAATCACGAATTCCTGGCGTTGCTTGCACTTGAGCTTGATCCAGTCCGGGCTACGGCGGCCGCTGTAGACACTGTCAGCTCGCTTGCCGATCAGGCCTTCCAGCTTCAGCCGGCAGGCACTGTCGAGCAGTGAGTCGACAGGTTGGTCGAAGTCGGCGGAATACTTGATGACGTCGGAATGGTTGTGCTCAAGCAGTTGGCGCAATGTCTCGCGGCGGTGCTGCAGCGGTAGCTGTCGCAGGTCCTGACCGCCCAGAAATGGCAGGTCGAACAGGTAATAGGTGATGTATTCGTCGTGCTCGGTATCGAAGGCATTCTGCAACGCCTGGAAGTCAGCCATGCCATTCTCATCAGCCACCACCATTTCGCCATCGAGCCAGGCCGTGTCGATACCGAGCGCGCGCAAGGCGGCAACTTGACGGGGCATCTTGCGGCTCCAGTCATGGCCGTTGCGGGTGAACAGGCGGATGTCCTGGCCCTCGATGCGGGCCAGGATACGGTAGCCATCGAACTTGACTTCGTAGCGCCAGTCACCGCTGGGGGGAGCGTCCACCAGCGTTGCCAGCTGTGGCTGTAGCTGTGCTGGCAAGGGTGCCGTTTGAACGTTGCCGGGGCGTTTACGGCTGCTGCGCGGTGTTGCGGCTTTGGGTGCAGCGGGTTTGCGTGGCACCAGCGTGCGCTCGCTGAGCACGCTGTCGGGCAGGGCCTCGACAATGCTGTACTCGGACTCGCTGCGCGCCTGGGCGTCGTGCGACTTGACCAGCATCCATTGCTCTTTTTTGCCGGCCAGGTGGGTGCGGAACAGGTTCCACACGCCGCCTAGCTTCTCACCCTGCAGGCGGAAACGCAGCTTGCCTTTGGCGTAGGCTTCATGCGCATCGCCTTCAGGCTCCCAGACACCGCGGTCCCAGACGATCACATCGCCTGCACCATAGTGGCCTTCAGGGATACGCCCCTCGAAATCGGCGTAGTCCAACGGATGGTCCTCCACATGCACTGCCAGGCGGCGCACTTTGGGGTCCAGCGATGGGCCTTTGGGGATCGCCCAGCTTTTCAGGGTGCCGTCGAGCTCGAGGCGGAAGTCGTAGTGCAGGTGACTGGCGTCGTGCTTCTGGATGCAGAACTGCAGCGCATGGGCCCGCTTGCCACGTTTGCGTTTGCCGCTGGGCTCGGGCGTGGCGTTGAAGTCGCGCTTGCGCGCATATTCCTGCAGGGGCTTGGCCATGGCGGGCTCCGGGCAGATCACAGTCTCTAAGGTGGGAGGTGCCGGCCGAGGCGGTAGTTCAAAAAACTCTGAATCTTCCGTGAGCGGGTGCAGTCGACCGAATGAAGCCACCTGATGGAGAACGCACATGACCCGACCCGATGCACCTAAGCCATACACCCCCACCGAAATTGATGACACCGAAGACCGCATGGGCAGCGTGCATGAGCTGGATTTCGATGAACGCCTGGATGAGCGCGAAGGGCGTGTGGGCGACGAACGACCCGCCGCCGAGGTCGCCCGTGAGTTCCCACCCCAGCGCGTGGCACACAGTGGCATGACCGGCGGCGAGGCGCTGAGTGACAGCCTGCATGAGGACAATGTCACCTATGACGATTTGAGCCCGGGCACCCTGCTGGACGAAACCGGTGCCCGCGACCCCCACGAGCCGGGCGGCAGTGGCGGCCCGGCAGACCAGCGCCTGCGCCAGGTGGATGCCGATGAGATTGGTGGCGGCATTGGTCTGGACGAGGCCGAACTGGCCAGATCCGCGCCGCTGGATGGTGTGCCCTGGACCGATGATGTGATAGACGACGAGGAGAGCAAGCCATGAACGACCAACGCTGCGCGTGTACGCACTGCTCCTGCACGGTGGATGCCAATGCCTTGCAGCGCGACGGCAAGGCCTATTGCTGCGAGGCCTGCGCCAGCGGCCACCGCAAGGGTGAGCCATGCCGGATGCAGGACTGCCATTGTGGTGAAAAGCCGGGCGAGAGCGCGGTGGACAATGCGCTGGATGAAACTTTTCCAGCGAGTGATCCGATTTCACCCTGAAGCCAGTAGGCGGGCAGCCCTTTCACCCGATCGCCCAGTCCTTTGGGCCTCGGGTGTTGCGCGGAGTTGGTTTCTTGGCGCGCCCCCCCGTAGGAGCGGGTTTACCCGCGAACACCGGCAAAGCCGGTGCCATGCAACGTGCTGCCTGCTTCGCGGGTAAACCCGCTCCTACATTTACGGCGCATGGCTCGCGCCGGGTTGGTTTCTTGGCGCGCCCCCCCGTAGGAGCGGGTTCACCCGCGAACACCGGCAAAGCCGGTGCCATGCAACGTGCTGCCTGCTTCGCGGGTAAACCCGCTCCTACATTTACGGCGCATGGCTCGCGCCGGGTTGGTTTCTTGGCGCGTCCCCCCGTAGGAGCGGGTTCACCCGCGAACACCGGCAAAGCCGGTGCCACGCAGCCAGCTCCAGCGCACTCGGCCACTTTCAGGTCTGAGCAGGCTTGTCGCGCCGGCGCATGGCTTTGGCGCGCTTTTCCAGGATCAGGTAGGTCACCACCGCCAACAGCAGCGGAATCAGGTAGTACAACGTGCGGTAGCCGAGCAGGGCAGCCACCAGCGTGCCCTGGGCCATCTGCCCGTGCAGCAGGGCCAGAAACACCGCTTCCAGCACGCCCAGCCCCGCAGGAATATGCGCCACCACACCGGCCACGCAACTGATCAGCAGGATGCCGAGAATCGATGGGTAGAACGCTTCACCCGGCAGCAACCAGAAGATCAGCAGCGCCATCAGTGCCCAGTTGCTGGCACCCAGCGCCACCTGGCACAGCGCCAGACGCAGCGAGGGCAGCGTCACTTCGTGGTCGCGCCAGCACCAGGTGCGCTTCTTGGCGAAACCACAGGCCAGCAGGTAGCCGCCCGCAATCGCCAGCAACAGCAGGCCGATCAGGCGCAGGCCTGTAGTGCCCACCGCCCAGTTGCCGGGCATCTCGACCAGGCCCAGGGCAAATACGGTGCCGGCCAGCAGCATATAGCCCATCCAGTTGGTCAACAGCCCTAAGGTGAGGATTCGTGTAATGGTCGCGGTATCCAGGCCCAGTCGGCCGTAGAGTCGGTAGCGCAAGGCAACCCCGCCTACCCAGGTCGTGAAGTTGAGGTTGAAGGCGTAGCACACGAACGCGACTGGCAGGACTTGCCGGACAGGTAGCGTATGGCCCGTGTAAGCCCGGGCCAGCAGGTCGTAACTGGCGAACGCGAGGTAGCTGCTCAACGCGATCGCCAAGCCGATAGCAAGGGTGCCAGGCTTGTAGGCCAGCAAAGACTGGCGCACTTCGTTCCAGTCCAGGTTGCGCGCCAGCAGGTACAGCAGCACAGGGATCAGGATCAGAAACGCGAGCGTGAACACGCGTTTGCCCCAGGTCTGCCAGCTTTTGCGCGCCATCAGGAGTTGCCCTCGTGCAAGTTGCCCTGGGGTTCGGCTTCCGGCTGCACCGAGCGTAAACGCTGCCGGTGCGCAGGGAACCAACCCGCAATGCGGGGGAAGTGGCGGATCACGTGGAAGCACACGAAGATCAACGGTGCTCGCCACCAGTAGCCGCGAATCATGCGCTCCAAGGTCACCGGTTTGCATTGCTCGCTGGCCAGTGCGTGCAAATGCTGGTGCAGTTGCTGGTTGAAGGCCCGATCACGAATGAACAGGTTGGCCTCCAGGTTGAACGACAGGCTCAAGGGGTCGAGGTTGCTGGAGCCAACGGTGGCCCATTGGTCGTCCACCAGTGCCACCTTGCCGTGCAACGGCCGCTGGCAATACTCATGAATCTTCACGCCGTCGCGCAGCAGGTAGTTGTACAGCAGGCGCGACAATGCACGGACCCAGCGCATGTCGGGCTGGCCCTGCAAGATCAACCGAACCTCCACGCCACGCCGGGCCGCGTTGCGCAGCTCACGCATCAGTCGGTAGCCTGGAAAGAAATACGCATTGGCGACCACAATGCGTTGCCGGGCTTTACGAAACGCCTGAAGGTAGTGTGCCTCGATATCGGTGCTGCGCATGCCGTTGTCACGCTCGATCAACACCGCACTGCTGCTTCCGGCGGGCTCGGTAACCGGGCGTACTGCACTGGGGGGCTGCAGCACGGGAGACATCAGGCGCTTACTGGCTGCATGGACCTGCGCCACGACCGGCCCAGTGACCTCCACGGCATAGTCCTGCTTGGCCATGGCACCAAAGTCGCCTAAATGGTCGGCGCTGTAGTTGATACCGCCGATGAAGGCCCGCTCACCATCGACCACCACGATCTTGCGGTGCAAACGGCGAAACAGGTTGGTGCGCATGCCCAACAACAGGGGCTGTGGATCGAACGCGTGAAAGCTTACACCCGCGTCGGTCATCGCTGAAATGAACTCAGCCGGCAGCTCGGCTGTGCCGTAGCCATCCGCGGCCACTTCCACGCGTACTCCGCGCCGGGCAGCCTCGATCAACACCTGCTGCAATTGCTTGCCCACTTTGTCGTCGAAGATGATGAAGGTTTCCAGCAATATTTCTTCCCGCGCCTGGGCCATGGCCTCGAACACGCGGGGGTAGTACTGCTCGCCATTGATCAGCAACTGCACACTGTTGCCATCTACCCAAGGTCGGTTCACAGGTTGATCTCCGCAGCCAGTGGTACGTGGTCGGACAAATGCGACCACGGGTATTTGGACAGCACCTGGGCAGCCCCCGGCATCGCGTTTCGCAAGTAGATGCGGTCCAGGCGCAACAACGGCAGGCGCGCGGGAAAACTGCGCGCCGGGGTGCCGAAGGCTTCTGTCAGGTGTTCGCTGAGCACCGCGTCCGCCTTCAGCCGCCAGTCGTTGAAGTCGCCGGCGATGATGACCGGCGCGTTGGGCGGCAGGCTGGCCAGCAGGTCCAGCATCAGCTTCACCTGGCGCTGCCGGTGTGCTTCGCGCAGGCCCAGGTGTACGCATACCGCATGCACCTCGTCATGGCCCGGCACCTCCAGCTGGCAATGCAGCAGGCCACGCTGTTCATTGCCCTGCACCGACACATCCAGGTTGTTGAAGCGGCTGATGGGGAATTTCGACAACAGCGCGTTGCCGTGGTCGCCATGGGGATACACCGCATTGCGGCCATAGGCGAACTGCGGCCACATGCTGTCGGCCAGAAACTCGTACTGCGGCGTTTCGGGCCAGGCAGGGTGGCGCAGGGCATGCTGCTGATGACTGCCGTGCACCTCTTGCAAAAACACCAGGTCGGCGCCGGTGGCCCGTACGGCCTCGCGCAACTCGGGCAAAATGAAGCGCCGGTTGAAGAAGGTGAAGCCTTTGTGCACGTTCAGCGTCAACACATTGAGCCGGCGTACAGCGGTCACCTTGTCGATGATGCAGCGTGGGGCGGGCAGGGGCTTGTTCACAAGGCCACCTCCGGCACCACGCCTGGCTCGGTCATCAGCTCATGGTCCAAGGACAGCTTTTCCAGCAAGCGCCTGGCGTCGTATGGCGCGTGCACCTTCTGGTCATTGTCGAAGTAGCAGTACACATCCCGTGCCGCACACCGAGGCGGCGGCCCCGGCACGATCAGGCGGGCATCGTCCGCCTGCTTACCTTCACTCCATTGTTGGATACGCTGCTTCCAGCGCCGCAGCGCGCGTGCGGTATATCCGCTGCTGTACAGCTCCACGTCCCCGTGCAGGCGCATGTAGACGAAGTCGGCGGTCACATCTTCGACACAGGGCCATTTGCCGGCGCTGTCGGCCACTACCAGCGCCACGCGATGCTTGCGTAACAGCTTGATGAAGGCTTCGCAGAGGAAACTCTCGTGGCGGATTTCCACGGCGTGACGCAAGCGTGCATTGCCCTTGATGGCAAGGCTGCCATTACCCTTCAGGCGCTCGGCGCAGCCTTGGGCGCGTTCAAGGGCCGCTTTGCGGGTGTGTGGCAGCAGCGCCAGAAACCGGGCAAAACGGTCTTCATCGAACTTCATGTTGGGAGGGAACTGCCACAGGAACGGCCCGAGCTTTTCGCCCAACAGCAGCGGCCCGGAGGCGAAAAAATTGGCCACTGGCTCTTCGATGTCCTTCAGCCGCCGCACATGGGTGATATAGCGCGGCCCCTTGACCGCGAACACGAAGCCGTCCGGCGTTTCTTCACGCCAGCCCAGATAGCGCTCGGGCGTTTGCAGGCTGTAGAACGAGCCATTGATCTCGATGCTGTTCACCGCCCGTGAAGCGAATGCCAGTTCATCGTCCTGTCTCAGGCCTTTGGGGTAGAAGTCCTTGCGCCAGGGGCCATAGCGCCACCCGGAGATACCGATGCGAATATCGCTCACGCTGCCGTCCTCACTGCCGGTTCCTTGTTCGGTCGCTCTGAAAGTGCGACCGGCAAAGGCCGGCGAGGGTTCACAACGCTTGACCAACGGAAATGCTGACGCCGAGTTGAACTTTGCGGCAGCTGGCGTCTCCACCGCATACCCGTTTCCTGGCAGGGTGCCCGGATGACATTCGAGCCTTTCTCCCACTGCCAGATGGCCGGGCTGGGCGACGATGTGCAAAAGCACAAGCAATGACCTGCCACCCGCGGAGGCAAGCATGGCCAGACATATCATCCACTTCACCGGGCCGATCAATTCGTCTACCTGCGGCAACCTGATCACGACCTGCTCACGGGCATTGCAACAGGGTGCCGAGCTTCTGCAACTGAACATCGCCACCATGGGCGGCGAATGCAGCTATGGCTTTACCCTGTACAACTTTCTGCGGGGGTTACCCGTGGAGGTGCATACCCACAACCTGGGTACGGTGGAATCCATGGGCAATATCCTCTTCCTTGCCGGAGCGCGACGCACGGCTTGCAGTTTCAGCAAGTTTCTTTTCCACCCGTTTCATTGGACCTTGCATGGTTCGGTGGACCATTCGCGGATGTCCGAGTATGCGATGAGCCTGGATTACGACCTGCGCCTGTATGCGCAGATCGTGGCCGAGCGCACGAAAGGCGCGGCCGAGGTTTTGGATGTACCGCGTTATCTAATGGCCTATCCAAGGATACTGGCGCCGCGGGAGGCGCTGGAAAGCGGAATGATCCATGCAATCGACGAGATGCCGATCGCGTCAGACGCCGTTCAGTGGAGTGTGCATGCCTAGCTTACCGAACGGACGCCGCCGTGCCCGCGTCACAAGCCAGCAAGGAGCGGATCAGGGCCTTGATCTCGCCCTTCACCACAGCCACCTGATCCAGGTGGGCAAAGCGGCAGTCGGCAATTTCGTGCCGGGCCTTGGGCTGCGGTGCGTCGGCAAACTCCGCTGCGAACACGTAATGCACACGCTCTGGCGTTTCGTGGCGCATCAACAAAACCAGCGATTCAGCCTGTAGCCCAGTCTCTTCCAGCAACTCCCGCTGCGCGGCCTGCATCGGCGTCTCGCCGGGTTCGATCTTGCCGCCTGGAAGGGTCCAAGGCGCCTTGGGCTTTCTCACCCACAACCACTTATGGCGCTGCTTGCCATGCCGGCAAATGATGGTGGCGCGATGCTTGACTGGTTTCATTCCGGCTCCTGGGCGATTCCTTTATTGCATGAAGTTTCGGCCCTGGATGGCAATAAACGTTGCGTTGAAGCTGACGAACGGTCACTTCCATTACGCAAACAGCCTGCCTGCATGTTTTTAGTGCCACCGGTCAGCTGATTGTAAAACCATTGAGCACAGCGACCGATCGGGGGCTCGGAAGCTAGGCATGGCATCGATTCATGCGATCAGCCAATCCATCGCAAGGAGAAACGACATGGCGCAGGACCAAGAGCGAACCCGCCAGCGCGGCGGCACCAAGGAAACCAACCCAGGTAACTTTGCCAATGACCGCGAGAGGGCATCGCGCGCTGGCCACAAGGGTGGCCAGGCATCTGGCGGCAACTTTGCCAACGACCGCCAACGGGCATCGGAAGCCGGACGCAAGGGGGGGCGCAACAGCCACCGCGCAGGCCGCAGCCAGTGAGAGGGAGCTTTCGCTGAACGCCAGCTCCCCATAGGTGCCCAGCAGCGATTTCGGGGTAACCGCCCCGGAGTCGCGCCATGACATTTTGTTGGACAAAATTTTGAATCTTCTGGCCACCGCCCGATCAATCAAAATGTCATCCATGGAGAAGAGGAGGCCCCCTGCGATGCCTAGTCCACAGCTGTACATAATCGATTACAAACTGCATGACCAGCCGCGCAGTTTCATCATTCGTCTGGAACGCCTGGACAATGCCGAGGCTTGGCATTGGGCAAGTTGTGATGCGGGCATCGGCATCATTCCCAAGTTCGGTCGCGAGAAAATCAGGAAGGTCAGTCGGCCGATGGCCGAGCGTTACGGCATTACCGCCGTGAGCTGGCGGATTTCGGGAAGCAAACCCAACCAGTCGGTGGGCGATCCGGCAGCGATGGTTTAATAGCTCGCCTGCAACCGGTAAAAGAAACTGCAGGAACGGACGTGCCCGCTCCTGCAGGATACGCTGATACTCACCGTGTCAGGCGCCAGACTCAGGGTCGCTGGCCGGGACGCCGGGCCGGTTTTCCTTATCATCAGTCACATTGGGGTCGGTATCTGGGTCGTCTGCCCGATCATTGCGTCGATCCGGCTCCAGCTCCGGCCAGTCATCTTCAACATTGCCGCCACCCATTCGCAGTAGGGAATCCATTGCGCAGTCCTCGTTGATGGTCCTCATGAATTGAGAGCTACAGGTGCACGCCAGAGGTTCACTGAGCATTGGCAGTCGCTGACCAACGGTTTAGATGCCTGCATGCTTCACTGCAGCCACGTACGTGTACTGATCCCAAGTGCCTTGAACCGCTACCGACCTCTTCGCGGGTGAACCCGCTCCAACAAGGGCGCTGTACCGGTCAGAGGCGGCTTGTCCGAGAAGAGGCCAGTAGCTTCAACCCATCATGCTGGCTTTTTCAGCACCAAGGTCAGGATGTCATAGCTGGCCACTAGCTCACCCAGCTGATTGGTCACCTCCACATCCCACGCCACCACCCCCTGCGGCTGCCCCAGCGGGCTGGTCTTGCCTTGGTCGATCTTGCGCTTGCAGGTCAGGCGCGCCTGGATGGTATCGCCAATGCCCACCGGGTTGATGAAGCGCAGGGTGTCCAGCCCATAGTTGGCCAGCACCGGTCCGGCACCGGGCGACACAAACAGCCCGGCCGCTGCCGACAGTACGAAGTAACCGTGGGCAATGCGTTTACCGAACTGCGACGCCTTGGCGGCGATTTCGTCGAAGTGCATGTAGAAATGGTCGCCTGACAGGCAGCCGAAATTGACCAGGTCAGCTTCTGTCACGGTGCGGCGATGGGTGAGCAGCGACTCGCCGATACGCAGCTGCTCGAAGTAGCGACGGAACGGGTGCACGTCGGTTTCGATCACTTCGCCGCCGCGCACGTACTCGCCGGTGACCGCCGTGAGCATGCTCGGCGAGCCTTGTACGGCGGCGCGCTGCAGGTAATGCTTGACCGCACGCAGGCCACCCAGCTCTTCACCACCACCGGCGCGGCCCGGGCCACCGTGCTTGAGCTGCGGCAGCGGCGAGCCGTGCCCAGTGGACTCCTTGGCAGCCTGGCTATCGAGCACCAGCAGACGGCCATGCCAGGCAGCAGCCACCGGGATAGCCTTGGCGGCCACGCTGCGCTCGGCGGTGACCAGGGTCGCCACCAGGCTGCCTTTGCCACGGGCAGCCAGTGCCAAGGCTTCGTCGAGGTCGTCATAGGCCATCAGCGTACTGACCGGGCCGAACGCTTCGATATCGTGGGCGCCGCCCTCGGCATGTGGGTCGCGGGCCTGCAACAAGGTTGGCGCAAAGAACGCGCCTTCAGCCACGCCTTCGCCACGCGGGGCAAAGCCATCGCTGGCGCCGAACAGCTGATCACAACTCTGCAGCAGGCTGCGCACCCGCTCGCCGACATCGCGCTGCTGGTCATGGGAGGCCAGGGCCCCCATGCGCACACCTTCCAGGGACGGGTCGCCAACCACGACCTTGCTCAAGCGCTCGCGCAGGCGGGTGGCGACGGCATCCAGGTGCCTGGCCGGGACGATCGCACGGCGGATGGCGGTGCACTTCTGCCCGGCTTTAGTGGTCATTTCACGCACCACTTCCTTGATGTACAGGTCAAACTCTTCGCTGTCCGGTGTCACGTCCGGGCCGAGGATGGCGCAGTTGAGCGAGTCGGCCTCGGCAGTGAACGGCACCGAGTTGCGAATCAGGTTGGGCGTCACGCGCAATTTGGCAGCGGTATCGGCGGACCCGGTGAAGGTCACCACGTCCTGCCCCTGCAGGCGGTCGAGCAGGTCGCCGGTGCTGCCGATAACAAGCTGCAGGCTGCCTTCGGGCAGCAGGCCGGAGGCATTCATCAGGCGTACCACGGCCTCGGTCAAATAGCTGGTCGAGGTCGCCGGCTTGACGATGCAGGGCATACCGGCCAGGAACGTCGGGGCAAACTTTTCCAGCATGCCCCAGATAGGGAAGTTGAACGCGTTGATGTGCACCGCAACGCCTGCCCGTGGCACCAGGATGTGACTACCGGCGAAATGGCCTTGTTTGCCCAACGGTATGGCAGGCCCTTCGTGCACCAGGTTACCCGACGGCAGCTCGCGGCTGCCGATGCCGGCATAGGAGAACAGCGTGGCGTTGCCGCCTTCGATGTCGATCCAGCTGTCGGCCCGGGTGGCGCCGCTGTGGTGCGACAGGGCGTAGAGCTGCTCCTTGTGCTCGGCCAGGTACAGGGCCAGGGCTTTGAGGCGTTGGGCACGTTGTTGGAAATCCATGCCCATCAGCGAGGCAAGACCGCGTGCACGCGCGTAGTCCACAGCTTCGGCGAAGTCCGGGCGCTCTTCATGGCTGTAGGCCAGGACGTGGCCGTCGAGGGCGCTGCGCAGGGCCTGGGCGCCGTGCTGGCCGAGCCAACGGCCGGCGATGAAACTTTGCAGAGTAGGGGCGGCAGACATGCTGTTCTCCATGCTGTTCAAAATGTGAGAGGCGCTGTTACCACAGCGCCAGGGTGTAGCCGATGATCAGGCGGTTTTCGTCCACGGCGTTGGTCAGGCCGTTGCCGGAGCGGAAGGTGACATTGCGCCAGCGCAGGCTGACGTCCTTGAACGGGCCACTCTGGATGACATACGTGATGTCGGTGTCGCGCTCGCGCTCACGGCCATTGGTCACGGTGGCAGTTTCCGCGTGGCGACCGTCGGTGTAGCGGGTCATGAAACTCAGGCCGGGGATGCCCATGGCAACGAAGTCGTAGTCGTAACGCACTTGCCAAGCGTCCAGCCCGGCCCGGGTAAAGGTGTTATAGGTGACCAGGTTGACGGTGAACGGGTCGCCGCCGTTGACGAACGGGAAGGCGCTGTCACCCGACATCTGCTGCCAGGTGGCGGTGAACTTGTGTGCCCGCACGCCCAGGGTGAACATGGCGTTGAAGTTACGGTTGTCGATGTTGCCGGCACGCTCGGCACCGTCGTTGCGGCTGTCGAAGTAGCGCAGGTCACTGCGCAGGCTCAGTCCTTCTGCCAGTGGGCGGGTGTCGATCAGACCGACGAACTGCTGACGGTAGATGTCCTGGAGCTTGGCGTAGTAATAGCTGACCGTGGTTTGCGGGGTGATGGCGTAGCTGCCACCGCCAAAGTCCAGGTGGTCACTGCTGGCAGCGCCATAGCCGATGTCGTCGCGGCCAGACGAATCCCGCAGGTTGGCCTTGGTCAGGCGTCCGGCATTGAAGGTGAGGCCATCGAGGTCCTGACTGGTGAGCAGGCCACCCTGGAAGGTGGAGGCCAGCAGGCGGGTGTCGTTGTACACCACCACCGGCAGGATCGGCTGCAAGGTGCCCAGCCGCAAGGTGCTCTTGGACACGCGAACCTTGCCGGTCAGGCCTAGCTCGCTGTAGTCATCGACCGGTTCGTGGCTGTTCGGGCCAAAAGGCAGCAGGCCGGTGTTGCGACGGTCGCGGCTGGAGTCGAGCTTGATGCCCAACTGGCCCAGCGCGTCCACGCCAAAGCCGACCGGGCCCTCGGTAAAGCCCGACTCCAGCTTGGCGGTAAAGCCTTGGCCCCATTCCTCGGCCTTGGCCTGCGGGGCGTTGCTCTGGCGAAAATCACGGTTGATGTAGTGGTTGCGCAGCTCCAGGCGTGCATGGCTGTCGCCGATGAAGTCGGCCAGCGCGGGCATCGGCAGGGCGAAGGTGGCCAGCCAGGCGGCTGACAGGAAGTGTGTGCGGTTCATTGTTGTTGTTTTACCCGACATGTCTGTTCGTCCTTGAAGTCAGTGTTTACTGGCGCCAGCCGCACCGATACCGGTCATGGAGCGGATGAACTGGCCCAGGTAGCGACCACGCTCTTCGACGGCACGTTCGGAGGTGTCGGTAACCGAGAACACCCAGGCACTGAGGAAGGCCAGGCTCATGGAGAACAGCGCAGGGTTGCTGTAGGGGAACAGCGCCGTTTCGTTGTGCAGCACGTTGACCCACACCGCCGGGCCCAGCACTACCAACAGCACCGCCGAGACCAGCCCGGCCATGCTGCCGCACACCGCGCCGCGGGTGGTCAGGCCTTTCCAGAACATGGAAAGGAGCAGCACCGGGAAGTTGACCGAAGCGGCCACCGCCAGCACCAGGCCGGAAAGGAAGGCAATGTTCTGCGACTCGAACATCAGGCCCAGGATCACCGCCAGCAGGCCGATGACCAGCGTGGCAATGCGTGACACGCGCATTTCCTCTTGCTCGGTCGCCTTGCCTTTGCGCATCACGCAGGCATACAGGTCGTGGGACACCGCCGATGCCCCGGACAGCGCAAGGCCAGCGACCACAGCCAGAATGGTGGCGAAGGCGACGGCAGAGATGAAGCCCAGGAACAGGTTGCCACCCACGGCCTGGGCCAGGTGCACGGCGACCATGTTGCCGCCACCGATGATGGCGCCAGTGGCGTCGCGGTAGGACGGTTCAGTGCCGACCATGACGATGGCGCCAAAGCCGACAACGATCAGCAGCAGGTAGAAGTAACCAATGAAACCGGTGGCGTAGAACACGCTCTTGCGTGCTTCCTTGGCATCACTGACAGTGAAAAAGCGCATCAGGATATGCGGCAGGCCAGCGGTGCCGAACATCATGCCCAAACCGAGGGAAATGGCGTCCACCGGGTTGGACAACAAGCCGCCTGGGGCCATGATCGCCTGGCCCTTGGCATGCACGGCCACGGCACTGGCAAACATGGCCTCGGTGCTGAAGCCGAAGTGCTTGAGCACCATGAAGGCCATGAAACTGGTGCCTGAGAGCAGCATTACTGCCTTGATGATCTGCACCCAGGTGGTGGCGAGCATGCCCCCGAAGGTGACATAGGCAACCATCAGCACACCGACCAGCATCACGGCGTACAGGTAGCTGATGCCGAACAGCAGCTCGATCAGCTTGCCGGCGCCGACCATTTGCGCCACCAGGTACATCAGCGCCACCACCAGGGTGCCGAAAGCCGAGGTCAAGCGCACCGGGGTTTGCGCCAGCCGGTAGCTGACTACGTCGGCAAAGGTGTACTTGCCCAGGTTACGCAGGCGCTCGGCAATCAGGAACAGGATGATCGGCCAGCCCGCCAGGACACCGAGGGCATACAACAGGCCGTCGTAGCCGTTCATGAACATCATCGCGGAAATGCCCAGGAACGAAGCGGCACTGATCATGTCGCCAGCGATCGCCAGGCCGTTCTGCATACCGGTCAAGCCGCCGCCGGCGGTGTAGAAGTCACTGGCCGAGCGGGTGCGCAGGGCAGCCCAGCGGGTGACCAGCAGGGTGAAGCAGACAAACACCATGAACATCGAAATGGCGGTCCAGTTCATTGTGCGCACTCCTGCTTGACCTTGTCGTTGAGCGGGTCGAGCACGTTGTTGGCGCGGTGCACATAGATGCCGGTCAGGGCAAAGGACAGCAGCACCATCAACACGCCCACCAGCATGCCGACCGTGGTCACGCCGCCGCTGAGGGACTGGCCGAGGGTGCTGGGCGAAAACGCAACCAGCAGGACGAAGCCGTAGTAGACCACCAGCATGGCCAGGGTCAGGCTGCCGTTGAGGCGGCGCTTGCGCCGCACCAGGTGCTGGAAGTCGGGGTGGTTGGCGATGCTTTCTATGCGTTCGGGTGTCATGGCAAGCGATCTCTTGGTTTTGTAATTGTTGTGTTGAGGTCACGCGGGGTATTGCGTTGTTGCTTAGGCCCTCTTCGCAGGTAAGGATGCTGCCCCAGGCCCTGTAGGAGCGGGTTTACCCGCGAAGCAGTCGACTCGGTCTACAACTGGTCGAAGTCCAGCACCACCTTGTCGCTCACCGGGTAGGTCTGGCACGACAGCACATACCCGGCCGCCACTTCGTAGTCTTCGAGGGCATGGTTGCTGTCCATCTCCACTTCGCCCTCGATCACCCGGCACTTGCAGGTGGAGCACACGCCGGCCTTGCACGAGTAGGGCAGCTCGGCACCAATGGCGTTGCCGGCGTCGAGCACGTTCTGGGTGTTGCGCGGCAGGTCGAAAGCAAGGGCGCGGCCGTCGCTGATCACGGTGATGTGGCTAAGCGCCGAATCCACCTGGCGTGCCGCCTCACGGGCTTCGCGGCGGGCCTCGCTGCCGGCGGCGGCGAACAGCTCGAAGTGAATGCGTTCCTTGGCCATGCCGTTGGCCTGCAGGCTGTCACGCACGGTCTCGGTCATCGCCTGCGGGCCGCAGATGAATGCCGCGTCCAGCCCGGCAACGTCCAGCCAGCGCGAAAACAGCTGGCCGCATTTGTCGGCGTCGATGCGGCCGTTGTACAGGTCGACGTCCTGCTGTTCGCGGCTGAACACGAAAATCAGGTTCAAGCGGTCGAGGTAACGGTTTTTCAGGTCTTCGAGCTTGTCGCGGAACAGCGCCCCCGAACTGGAGCGGTTGCCGTACAGCAAGGTGAAACGGCTGTGCGGCTCGCTGGCCAGCGTAGTGGCGATGATCGACAGTATCGGGGTGATGCCGCTGCCGGCGGCCACCCCCAGATAGTTGCCCTGGCGAGCCGGGTCCAGCGGCACGAAGAAGCTGCCCGATGGCGGCATTACTTCCAGCTGCTGGCCTTCCTTGAGCACTTCATTGGCAAACGCCGAGAAGCGCCCGCCCGGTACGCGCTTGACGGCCACGCGCAGTTCGCCGTCCTGTACGGCGCTGCAGATGGAGTAGGAGCGGCGGACTTCTTCGTTATCCAGCTGGGTGCGCATGACCAGGTACTGGCCCTGAGTGAAGCGGAACTGGTCCTGCAGGTGCTCGGGCACATCGAAGGCAATCGATACCGCATCACGGGTCTCATTGCGCACTTGCTTGATGGTCAGGCTGTGAAACTGGCTCATGGTGGTCTCCACGGCTCAAATGCATTTGAAATAGTCGAATGGCTCCAGGCACTCGCGGCAGCGGTACAGCGCCTTGCAGGCCGTGGAGCCGAACTGGCTGAGCAATTCGGTATGGGCGCTGCCGCATTGCGGGCAGCACACCTGGGGGGCTTCGCCGAGCAGGCTGCGCTTGCTGGCGCTGCCTTGCGGCGGCGCAATGCCATATGCGCGCAGGCGCTCGCGGCCCAGTTCGCTGATCCAGTCGGTGCTCCAGGCCGGGGTCAGCCGGCGCTCCAGGTCTGGCGCGGTGAAACCGGCCTGTTCCAGCGCCTGGCGGATATCCCCTTCGATGACTTCGGTGGCCGGGCAGCCAGAGTAGGTCGGGGTGACCACCAGGTGCAGGTGGCCGGCGCGCCAATCGACATCGCGCACGATCCCCAGGTCGACCACGCTGACCACCGGCACTTCAGGGTCCATGACCTGGCCCAATACCGCCCAGGCACGAGCCAGGTCGTCGCCTTGCTGTGCCCGCGCGCCGCGGTCGCCGGCAATCAGTTCACCAGGTTGCATCGGGGTAGGCCCTTGGCAGGAACTGCATTTCGGCCAGCAGCAGGCCCAGATGCTCGGTGTGCAGGCCTTTGCGGCCATCCAGGTAGAAGTGGCTGGCGGCCTTGGGCAGCGGCAGTTCGACCGAAGCAAACGTCGCGGTGACCTGCTTCAGCCAGGTGGCGCCGACGGTAGCTGGATCGGCGCCGATACCGCATTCGGCCAGACGGACTTCGTTGTCGCTGCCAGCGGTGAGTTCAACGGTGAAGCGCCACAGCACCGGGATAGCGGCAAGCATGCGCTGGCGGCTGGCATCGGTACCACCGCCCAGGCGTTGTACCCATTCGCTGGACCGGCGCAGGTGGTAGGTGACTTCCTTCAGGGCCTTGGCGGCAATCCCGGCGATTCGCGCGTCGCTGGACTCGACCAGCTCCTGCAGCACGGCGAAGTGCCACGCGTCGTAAAGGAACTGCTTGGTCATGGTCACGGCAAAATCACCGTTGGGTTGCTCAACCAGCAGCAGGTTGCGGTAGGCGCGCTCGTCACGGCGGAACGCCAGGGCATCGGCATCCCGGCCATCGTCGAGTAGCTCGGCGGCATACTCCAGCCAGTTGCGGGCCTGGCCGACCAGATCGAGGCCGACGTTCATCAGGGCCAGCTCTTCCTCGATGGCCGGGGCGCGGCCACACCACTCACAGGGGCGCTGGCCCTGGACCAGGGCGCTGTCGCCGAGCAACAGCAGATAGGGGATAAGGGCTTCTTTATGCATGGCCCACCTCACATGTGTCCGACTTCGTCGGGCAGCTCGTAGAAGCTGGCATGGCGATAGACCTTGTCGTCCGAGGGGGCGAACAGCGGGTCTTTCTCGTCGGGGGAGGAGGCGGTGATCAGCGCCGATGGTACCACCCACAGGCTCACACCTTCGCTACGGCGGGTGTAGAGCTCGCGGGCGTTCTCGATGGCCATGGCGGCATCGGCGGCGTGCACGCTGCCGACATGCTTGTGGTTAAGGCCGTGCTTGCTGCGCACGAACACTTCGTAGAGGGTCCAGACAGACATTTTCGATCTCCGCATCAATCGCCGCTCAGGCGGCGTTCTTGTTCTGTTGCTTGCGCGCATAGGCCACGGCGGCCTCGCGTACCCAGGCGCCATCCTCGATGGCCTTGCGCCGGGTGGCGACACGTTCCAGGTTGCACGGGCCATTGCCCTTGATCACTTCGTAGAACTCGTCCCACTGGATTTCGCCAAAGTCGTAGTGGCCGCGCTCGGCGTTCCACTTCAGCTCAGGGTCAGGCGCAGTGCAGCCAAGCAGCTCCAGCTGCGGCACGGTCTGGTCGATGAAGCGCTGGCGCAGTTCGTCGTTGGTCTGGCGCTTGATCTTCCAGGCCATCGACTGGGCGCTGTTGGGCGAGTGTTCATCGCTCGGGCCGAACATCATCAGCGCCGGCCACCACAGGCGGTTGATGGCGTCCTGAACCATGTCGCGCTGGGCTTGGGTGCCCTGGCGCATCATGGTCAGGAGCATTTCGTAGCCCTGCCGCTGGTGGAAGCTCTCTTCCTTGCAGATACGGATCATCGCGCGGGAGTAGGGGCCGTAAGAGGTGCGCTGCAGCACCACCTGATTGACGATGGCGGCGCCATCCACCAGCCAGCCCACAGCGCCCATGTCGGCCCAGCTGAGGGTGGGGTAGTTGAAGATGCTCGAGTACTTGGCCTTGCCGCTGTGCAGTTTGTCGATCTCTTCGTCGCGGTCAGCCCCCAGGGTTTCCATGGCGCTGTACAGGTACAGGCCGTGACCGGCTTCGTCCTGAATCTTGGCCATCAGCTGCAGTTTGCGCTTGAGGCTTGGGGCACGGGTAACCCAGTTGCCTTCAGGCAGCATGCCGACGATTTCAGAGTGGGCGTGCTGGGAGATCTGCCGGATGAGGGTCTGGCGGTAGGCCTCGGGCATCCAGTTCTTGGCTTCGATCTTGATTTCGGCGTCGATCTTTTCCTGGAAGTTGCGTTCCTCGGGGGACATTTCTTCCAGCGTCTTGACGCGCTTGACTCCGGTTTCCACTAGCTGTGCGTACATGTGCTGCGACTCCTGCTAAGGCATGAGTCATTTGTAAGCGATACAAAACATAACGTCAAACACATTTATGTGTATCAAGTGATATTTGTGTATCACATTGCCGGCCAAGGGGCTGTTGCAGCCCACTCTCGGCACAAGGCTGCGCCTGCATCGCGTGCCCGAGGGAACGCAGGCAAAAAAAAGGCCCCGGGCAATGCCGGGGCCGAAATGGCAGCCGATTGGGTCAGCTGGCCAACCGTTTGTCGAACACATGGCACGCCTTGCCCTCGGAGCGCTTGAGCGTGCCGCAGGGGTGCAGGTGCACCTGGGTGCTGATGCCGATGTAAGTCTTGATCTGTTTGGTCAACTCCCCGACGACCAGCTTGCGCTGGCCTTCGTCAAGGTGCTGGCACTCTGCGCGCAGTTCCACATGCACTTGGACACTGTCCAGGTTTCCATTGCGATACAGATGGATCTCATACAGCTCTGAAAGCTGTTTTATTTTTAGGACCTGTTCCTCGATCTGGGTCGGGAACACATTGACCCCGCGAATGATCAGCATGTCGTCACTGCGGCCGGTGATCTTGCCGATCCGCCGCATTGGCCGAGCGGTGCCGGGCAGCAGCCGGGTGAGGTCACGGGTGCGGTAGCGCACCATCGGCAATGCCTCTTTGCTCAGCGAGGTGAATACCAGCTCGCCCAGCTGGCCATCCGGCAGTACCTCGCCGGTGGCAGGGTCGATGATCTCGGGATAGAAGTGGTCTTCCCAGATGGTCGGGCCGTCTTTGGTCTCGATGCACTCCATCGCCACGCCGGGGCCCATGATCTCCGACAGGCCATAGATATCGAGGGCATTGATGCCCAGGCGCTGCTCAATTGAACGGCGCAGCTCGTCGGTCCACGGCTCGGCACCAAAAATGCCCAGGCGCAGCTTGAGGTGGTGGGGGTCGATGCCCTGGCGCTCGATTTCATCAGCCAGGTTGAGCATGTAGGACGGGGTGACCATGATGATGTCGGGCTGGAAGTCGCGAATCAGCTGCACCTGCTTTTCGGTCTGGCCACCGGACATGGGGATCACGGTGCAGCCCAGGCGCTCAGCGCCGTAGTGCGCGCCGAGCCCGCCAGTGAACAGCCCGTAGCCGTAGGACACATGCACCTTGTCACCTTTGCGCCCGCCGGCCGCACGAATCGAACGGGCAACCACGTTGGCCCAGGTGTCGATATCGTTCTGGGTGTAGCCGACCACCGTCGGCTTGCCGGTGGTGCCACTGGAGGCATGCAGGCGCACCACTTCTTCCTGGGGCACGGCGAACATGCCGTAGGGGTAGTTGTCGCGCAGGTCGTTCTTGCCGGTGAAGGGGAACTTCGCCAGGTCTTCCAGGCACTTGAGGTCATCGGGGTGGGCGCCGCTCTCGGCAAAGCGCTGGCGGTACAACGGCACATTGTCGTAGGCGTGCTTCAGGCTCCAGCGCAGACGCTCCAGCTGGTGCTGGCGCAGGGCGTCGACGCTGGCGGTTTCCATCGGGTCCAGCAGGGCACGATCGGCATCATGGTACATGTTCATGGCTTCACTCGAATTGTTCTTGTACGCCGCGCGCCAGCGGTTGCAGGCCACGCGGTGAGTGTCATGGAGGCAGCATATACGGCTGCGTTCAGTTCGGTAACAAGCGCAGGGCCCGAACCGCTCAGAGGCGCTCGATGATCATGGCGATGCCTTGACCTACACCGATGCACATGGTGCACAGGGCGTAGCGGCCGGCCGTTTCTTCAAGCTCGTGCAAGGCAGTGGTCACCAATCGAGCACCGCTCATGCCCAGTGGATGGCCCAGGGCGATGGCGCCGCCGTTGCGGTTGACGCGTGGGTCGTCGTCGGCCAGGCCCAGTTCGCGCAACACGGCCAGCCCTTGGGCGGCAAAGGCCTCATTGAGTTCGATGACATCCAGGTCAGCCAGTGCCAGGCCGGTGAGCGCCAGCACCTTGCGGGTCGCAGGCACCGGACCAATACCCATCAGCCTGGGCTCAACCCCGGCCACCGCCATGCCGACGATGCGACCGCGGGCCTTCAACCCATGGCGGCGGGCCGCGGCGCTGTTGGCCAGCAGCAGGGCGCAAGCGCCGTCATTCACGCCGGAGGCATTACCCGCCGTTACGCTGCCGCCTTCACGAAACGGCGTCCCGAGCCGAGCCAGCTGCTCCAGGGTCGTGTCGCCGCGCGGGTGCTCGTCATGCTCGACCACTTTGGCTGGGCCTTTGCGTTGCGGGATTTCGACCGGCACGATTTCCCGCGCCAGGCGGCCGCAGGCCTGAGCTGCTGCGGCTTTGTGCTGGCTGCGCAGGGCAAAGGCATCCTGATCGGCGCGCGAGATGCCGAACTGTTCAGCCACGTTTTCGGCGGTTTCCGGCATCGAATCGATGCCGTAGGCGGCCTTCATCAGCGGGTTGACGAAACGCCAGCCGATGGTGGTGTCGAACAGCTCGGCCGCACGGCCGAATGCCTGTTCCGACTTACCCATCACAAACGGCGCACGCGACATGGACTCTACACCACCGGCCAGCATGAGCCCCGCTTCACCGCAGCGCAGGGCACGTGCCGCATTGCCGATGGCATCCAGGCCGGAACCGCACAGGCGGTTGATCGTGGTCCCTGGTACTTCGAGTGGCAGCCCGGCCAGCAGGCTCGCCATGTGGGCCACGTTGCGGTTGTCTTCGCCGGCCTGGTTGGCACAGCCGAAGATAACGTCATCAATGGCTTTCCAGTCCAGTTCGGGGTGACGCTGGATCAAGGCTTTGAGCGGGATGGCCGCCAGGTCGTCGGCGCGCACGCTGCTCAGGGCCCCGGCATAGCGGCCAATGGGGGTACGCACGGCGTCGATGATCAAGGCATCGGCGTGGGTCGGTTCATTCATCTTGCGTCTCCTGCGCCAGCACGGTGCCGCGCACTTTGTAGGATTTGCCATGGAACATCGCCACCAGCTCACCGCGCTGGTTGTCGATGCGCACGTCGTACAGGCCGGTGCGGCCTTTGCGGCTGACTTCGCTGGCGTGGGCGGTGAGCACGTCATCGCGCAGCGCCGGGGCCAGGTAGTCGATGGTGCAGCCCAGCGCCACCGTGGCCTGGTCGTAGCTATTGCAGGCGAAGGCGAACGCCGAATCGGCCAACGCGAACAGGAAACCGCCATGGCAGGTGCCATGCCCCTGGATCATGTCGGCACGTACCGCCATGCGCAGGCTGGCCCGGCCTGGGCCGGCATCCAGCAGGCTGATGCCCAGGCCCTGAGTGGCCGGGTCGCGGGCGTACATGGCGTCGGCACAGGCTTGTGCCAGTTGCACTTCAGTCATGCAGGGTGCCTCCTTTGGCTTCACAGCGGCGCAATAACAGGGAAGGGCGGTAGCGGCTCTCGCCGTAGCTGCGCTGCAGGTTGTCGAGCACGCGCAGGGTATGGGCAATACCGATGTTCGCCGCCCAGGCCAGCGGGCCGCAGGGGTAATTGACGCCAGCGCGCATGGCCAGGTCGATGCCGGCGGCGCTGCCGACGCCCTGAAGCACCGCATCGGCGGCCTCGTTGGCGAGCATTGCCACGGTGCGCAGTACCACCAGGCCGGGCAGGTCGGCGACACCGGTCACTTTCAGGCCGGCACGCTGCAGCAAGGCTACGGCTTGGTCGCGGGCGCTGTCAGTGGTATCGGCGGACCAACTGATGGCAAGGCGGGTGGCGCTGCTGTAGTCCAGCGCCAGGTCGAGCAGCACAAGGTTGCGCAGGCCGTCTTCGCGGGCGCGCTGGCTGGCCAGGCGGCCATCGGACAGGGCCAGGGTGGCATCGCCCACCTGAATCAAGCCACTACCGGCGCGCTGGGTCACGGCAATGCCGCTTTGGCGCAGGCGCTCGACCAGCGGTTGCATCACCCCCAGGTTGCCCTCGACCGCGCAGGCCTCTGCGCAGGCGGAGCTGTGCAGTTCCGCCGGCTGCGGGCGCTCGACGCCTTCGGCATAGCGATAGAAGCCTTGGCCGGTCTTGCGCCCCAGGCGACCGGCGTCCACCAGTTCCTTCTGCACCAGCGAAGGCTGGAAGCGGAAATCGCCATAGAAAGCATCGAATACTGAACACGTGACAGCGTAATTGACGTCATGGCCAATCAGGTCGGTCAGCTCGAACGCCCCCATGCGAAAGCCGCCAGCGTCACGCATCAGCGCATCCAGGCTGGCGCAATCGGCGGCACCTTCCTGCATCAGGCGCAGGCTTTCGGCATAGAACGGCCGCGCTACACGGTTGACGATGAAACCCGGTGTAGAGCGCGCATGGACCGGCTGCTTGCCCCAGGCCTGGGCAGTGGCGTAGATGCGTGCGGCCACTGCCGGGTCGGTTGCCAGGCCCGACACCACCTCGACAAGCGCCATCAGCGGTGCCGGGTTGAAAAAGTGCATACCGACCAGGTGCTGCGGGCGTTCAAGGCCAGCGGCGAGGCTGGTGATGGACAGTGACGAAGTGTTGCTGGCAAGGATACAGTCGGCTGCGCACAGGGTTTCGAGCTGGCCGAACAACGCCTGCTTCACCTGCAGGTTTTCGACGATGGCTTCAATGACCAGGCCGGCATCTGCCAAGGCGTCGAGTGTATCGACCGGGCACAGGCGGGCATTGATCGCTTCGCGTTCAGCGGCCGGCAACGTTCCTTTGTCCACCAGCCGGGCCAGTTGGCGATCGATACCCGTCACCGCCTGGGCGGCAGCACCCGGGCGGTTGTCGTAGAGTTTGACGGGGTGGCCGGCCTGGGCCGCGACCTGGGCGATACCGGCGCCCATGGCGCCGGCACCGATCACCGCCACCTGCACATTGCTTGCGAGTGCGCCCATGTTCAGCGCCCCTTGAAGGCTGGCGTGCGTTTGTTCATGAAGGCGCTCACGCCTTCGCGGTAGTCCTCGCTGCGCCCGGCCAGGCGCTGCAGGTCTCGCTCCAGCTCCAGCTGCGCCTCAAAACCGTTGTCGAAACTGGCATTGAGGCTGCGCTTGATCAGTGCCAGGCCGTAGGTGGGCTGGGCGGCGAGCTGGCGGGCGAGGGTGAGGGCTTCGTCACGCAGCGCGGCATCATCCACCACGCGGTGGATCAACCCCCATTGCTCGGCCTGTTCGGCGCCAAGGCGCTCGCCCAGCATGGCCAGCGCCTTGGCCCGGGCCATACCGACCAAGCGCGGCAGCAGCCAGGTACCACCGGAGTCCGGCACCAGGCCGATCTTGCAGAAGGCCTGGATGAAACTGGCCGAGCGGGCGGCCAGCACCAGGTCGCAGGCCAAGGGAATGTTGGCACCGGCACCGGCCGCCACGCCGTTGACCGCACAGATCACCGGCAAAGGCAGGTCGCGCAGGGTGCGTACCAGCGGGTTGTAGAACTTGTCGATCGATTGGCCCAGGTCCGGCATTTCGGCGCCTGGGGCAACGTTGCGGTCGGACAGGTCCTGCCCGGCGCAGAAGCCGCGGCCTTCAGCCGTCAGCAGCAGCACCCGCGCGTCACTGCTTTGGCGCACTTGCTTGAGCGCTTCGCGCACCTCCAGATGCATGGCCGTATTGAAGCTGTTCAGCTGCTCGGGGCGGTTCAATGAAAGGAAGGCAACGCCGTCCTCGATGGAAAACAGGATGTGCTGGAAAGTCATGACAGACTCGCTCCGTCAGTCGAGAGAATGATGGTCAGCGCCCCTGGAAACGGGCTTGACGCTTTTCCTGGAAGGCGCGGATGCCTTCATCGCGGTCGGCGGTGCCAGCCAGCAGGGTGAAGGCATGGCGCTCGAAGCGCAGGCCGCTGGCCAGGTCGGTATCACCGGCCTTCAGTAACGCCTCCTTGGCCAGGCGCACGGCCAGCGGCGCTTTGGCGGCGATGCTGCGGGCAACCTGCATGGCGCGTTCTACGGTGAGTTCGGGCTGGGTGATTTCGCTGACCAGGCCGGCCTGCTGGGCGCGGTGGGCAGTGATGGCTTCCCCCGTCAGTACCATCTGCATGGCCAACGGCTTACCGACGGCACGCAACAGGCGCTGGGTGCCGCCAGCACCGGGGATGATGCCAAGGTTGATTTCCGGCTGGCCGAAACGGGCGTCGGTACCGGCGATGACGATGTCGGCGCACATTGCCAGTTCACAGCCGCCACCCAGGGCATAGCCGTTGACTGCGGCAATCAGCGGTTTGGCGAATGCGGCGATGCTTTGCCAATGCGCTACGCGCGGGTCATTGAGGATGCCGACCAGGTCGCGATCAGCCATCTCGCGGATGTCGGCGCCTGCGGCGAATGCTTTGGCACTGCCGGTAATCACTGTGGCCCGGACATGCTCGTCGTCCCCGGCAGCCTGCAGCGCAGCAGCCAGTTCTGCCAGTAGCTCGGTGCACAGGGCATTCAAGGCCTCGGGCCGTTGCAGGGTAATGAGCTGAACGCCGTGTTCGGGCGCCTGCACATCGATATATCGCGGCATGTCGGGTTCCTCTGGCTGCACGCACGGCACATCGCGTGGCCGGCATTTTTTGGAATTGTTTGCAGGGGCGTAATGCGGGATCACGACCAGGTGAGGTCAGTATATGCTCTATGTGATACATCAATGCAAGTTTCAAAATGTATTCGCGTATCTCTTTTTTATTTTCCAGCGGCCAAAGCCGCAGAGCAATGCCTGCAGAAGAATCGGTTCATCTGGTTATTTTCTGGTATTTAACGCTGGTTTTTGCCTGGCAGAATCAAATCAACACAAGTGATACACGATTGACGACCAAACAGCTTCTGATACAAGATCGAAAGAAATTTCAAATCATTTCAGGAGTGATGCCATGCCTTGCTATCGACTGGACGGCCTGACGCCCGTGGTTCACCCGACAGCCTACGTGCACCCCAGTGCAGTCCTGATCGGCGACGTCATCGTTGGACCCCGCTGCTACATCGGCCCACTGGCATCGCTCAGGGGCGATTTCGGCCGCATCGTGCTGGAGGAGGGTGCCAACTTGCAGGACACCTGCGTGATGCACGGTTTCCCGGGGGGCGACACCGTAGTAGAGCGTAACGGGCACATCGGCCATGGCGCCGTGCTGCACGGCTGCCGAGTGGGCGAAGACGCGTTGGTCGGCATGAACGCCGTGGTGATGGATGGCGCCCATGTAGCACCACGTTGCATTGTCGCGGCCACTGCCTTCGTCAAGGCAGGCTTCGAATGCGCGGCGCAGAGCCTGGTGATGGGGTCGCCAGCCCAGGTCAAACGCCCACTGACCGATCAGGAGCTGGCCTGGAAACAGCGCGGGACGGCGGAGTACCAGCACCTGGCGCAGCGCTGCATGAACAGCATGGTCGAATGCCCGCCGCTGGCCGAGGCAGAGCCGGGACGCCCGCGCATGGAAGACACCGGGGTCAGGCCCAAGGGCCAGGCGAGCGCATGAGCCTGGCAGCGACACGCAATGGCCAGGCGGCCCACCGCACAGGTATAGTCGGTGCTTTATCCGCGCACAGTTCGCCCATGAGCACTCTTGCCCCACTGAACCACTTGATCACCCGTTTTCAGGAACAGACGCCGATCCGCGCCAGTTCCCTGATCATCACGTTGTACGGCGATGCCATCGAGCCGCACGGCGGTACAGTCTGGCTCGGTAGCCTGATCAACCTGCTGGAACCGATCGGCATCAATGAACGGCTGATTCGCACGTCGATCTTTCGCCTGACCAAAGAAGGTTGGCTCACTGCAGAAAAGGTGGGTCGACGCAGTTATTACAGCCTGACAGGCACTGGCCGTCGGCGTTTCGAAAAAGCTTTCAAGCGCGTCTATAGCCCAAGCCAGCCAGCCTGGGACGGGGCCTGGACGCTGGTGTTGCTGTCGCAACTCGAGGCAGGTAAACGCAAGGCCGTGCGTGAAGAGCTGGAGTGGCAGGGGTTTGGTGTCATGGCGCCGAACCTGCTAGGTTGCCCACGGGCAGACCGTGCCGACCTGGTGGCCACGTTGCGTGACCTTGAGGCCGGCGACGACAGTATCGTCTTCGACACCCACACCCAGGAGGTGCTCGCGTCCAAGGCGATGCGCGCCCAGGTGCGGGAAAGCTGGCGTATCGACGAACTGGGGCAGCAATACAGTGAGTTTATCCAGCTGTTCAGGCCGCTGTGGCAAGGTTTGAAAGAGCAGCCGTTGCTGGATGCTCAAGATTGCTTCCTGGCACGCACGCTGCTGATTCACGAGTACCGCCGCCTGCTGCTGCGCGACCCGCAACTGCCTGACGAACTGCTGCCAGGGGACTGGGAGGGAAGGGCTGCGCGGCAGTTGTGCCGTAACCTCTACCGACTGGTGTTTGCCAAAGCCGAAGAATGGTTGAATGCAGCACTGGAAACAGCAGATGGCCCATTGCCGGATGTGAGCGAGAGTTTCTACAAGCGTTTTGGCGGGTTGGCTTGAGGGTAAGTCACCTACTACCAGCAGGCAGTTCTTGTGTCCCTATAGGAGCAACCCCAACCACATTGCCCCCAGGATGAGCAGTTGCCCTGGAATGAGGTATCGCGAAAAGCTGAAACCTCCGTTGCTCAAGGCCAGAACACATTTGCTCAATGTGTTCCCCGTCAATGCGAGCAACCCCGGTATGACGATTTCATTCGCACTGATTCGTCCGGCAGCGACCAACGAGGCGATCGAGGCCGTGGCCGCATGAGCATCGGCCAGGCCGCCGACGAAAGCCGCGAGATTGACGCCATTGGGGCCCAGAAGCTGAAGCAGAAATGCCGAGAACAAGGCGATGCCGGTTATCGCAGCGGTGATCGCCAGTGCTGTCCAGAGACTGAACGCGCCATCGCCCGGATGTGTGGCGGATCCTCCATGAGCAGCACGCCAAGGTGCTAGCAGAAGCACGCCATACACGAGTGTGACCAGTGCCCCCAGCGCGATCGATGACCAGAAAGGGTCGAGCAAGCGACGGTCGACGATGCTCAGCACCAGTGCAAATTGGGTGATGCTGGCGAGATTGGACAATACGGCAGCGCCGGCAAATGGCCTGGCAGCAGCGCCTTGCTGTCTGACGCGGTGCGCAAGCAGGGCAATGGTGGCAGAACTTGAAGCAAAGCCCGATGCGATCGCGCTCAAGGGCAGGCCATAGCGAGGTCCCATCAGGCGCATGACGATGTGTCCTAAAGCACCCACGGCCATCAGCAAGACCACCAGGTTACAAATCGTGCGCGGGTTGAGTATGTTGTAGGGGCCTAGAAACTGGTCCGGTGTCAGCGGCAGTACCACCAAGGCCACCGTGGACAACATCAGGCCATCGCGCAACTCTTCCTCGCTCAATTGTTGCAGCACGAAATGATGCAGTTCGCGTCGCAGCGCCAACAGCACGGTGAGCACCACGCCCACCGCTGCGGCGAGCTCAGGCTCATGAAGGCTAAGCGCTCCGAGTGTCAGCACCAGCAGCAGGGCAATTTCACTGGTCACTTCAGGGTCTTTATCGGCATGTCTGCGGTAGTGCATGCAGAGCATCAGCACCAAGCCCAGACTCGCCACCGCGACCAGCACCGCACCTGCCAGCAACATGCTGACGTAGCCCAGCAATGCAGTGATGGCGAAGGTCCTGAGCCCGGCGGCCGCGTGGTCTTCGTTACGCCCCTTCTTACGCTCGCGCTCCAGCCCCACCAGCATGCCGATACCCAGCGCCACAGCGCCGTGGCCAACATTCAAGGCGTCGAGCATGGTGCCTTTAGCGGGACCTTGACCTCACATTCCCCGCCACCTTGTTCCAGTGCCATGAGTGCAGGCATATCGAGAATTTCTACCAATCTGCCATGCAGGTCGACGATACCCAGCACGCGAAGACGGGCGACGGATCGGCACACGGTTTCCAGGCGTAACCCCAGGTACGAAGCCATGTCTTCACGAGACATGCGCAACATGAAGCCATGCGCAGAGTAACCGCGGCTGACGAAGCGTCTGGAGAGCCCCACCAGGAAGCTGGCCAGCCGCTGTTCTGCTGTCAGGTTGCACAGCATCAGCACGCGCCCGTGCTCACGCACGATCTCGCGGCTCATCAAGCGATTAAGGCTCTGCTGCAGCTCCGGAAACTCACGCGCCAGGGTCTGCAAGCGACGATAGGGGACGGGGCAGACTTCGCTGTCTTCCAGGGCAATGGCGTCACAGACATGGTGCTCTGTGGCAATGGCATCGAGGCCGAGTACATCGCCCGGCATCCAGAAGTTGATCACCACGCCTTGCCCCTCGGCGGTGTTCAGGCTGGTCTTGAAACTGCCGCAACGTACGGCATAGAGCATGGACAGCGGATCGTTGGCATTGAACAGCGCGGCACCCTTGCGAATGCGCATGCGTGGGCCTATCAACGCGCCCAGGCAGCTGTTGTCGTCAACCGGCAGACCCGTGGGGAGGCACAGGCCGCTGACCCGGCAATCCATGCAGTGGTTCACCAGCGGTTTCAGGTGAATAGGGTTTGCCTTGGACAATGCGTTGGGTGAGTCGAGCAGGGTGACCTTCAGCTGGCCAGGCATTTTCAGGCCTCCTTCGCATTTTGGAGGCCGCTTTGGGCCCCTGCGCCATGACGCGCACCGAGCCCGACGGTCACCCCGGCATGGGGCGACCAATCAGCAAGCATGTCACGCGAGTGGGGGGCATTGAGGCGGCTTGTAAGCCGTTCGACAAACCGCTCGGCTTCGGCAGCCGTCCTGAAACCCACCCGCCAGTCATCCATGTGTACCCAACAGCGTCCCTGCTCTGTGTTCTTCTCCACGTAAACGTTCATCAGGGCCTCCAAAGCATGTATCGGTAGACAATGCAGAATGAAGGCGTCCCTGCCGGCAGTGCAGGTGAAACTCAGGGCGGTGTCGCCATGGCACGCCTGCGGGGCCTGAAGTGGCTGTGATCTGGGTACAGGGTGCGCCGGCGAAGTCCCGAGGTATTGATCCGCGTCAAGTTCTTGCGCCATGGGCAATGCCACTGGTCGGTAGGTGCCTCCAGTTGATAAACATCAAGTTCGCAACACGTAGGTGGCAGATGCTTTACCTACGTATTGCAACCTCAGAGGTGTGCCATGGAAACTCCGCAAAGACTGCTGCTGATCGCCTCCCCCCTGATGCGCCGAACCCCGGCCTATGACCGGGCCGCTGCGCTGGCCAAGGCCAAGGGGATGGCGCTGCACATCGTCGCTTTCGACTACGTGGAAGGGCTTGCCACGGCGGGCTTGGTGAATGATCAAGCGCTCGCAGTCATGCGCGAGGGTTACGTGCAGCAGCACCGGGCATGGCTGGAAACCCAGGCGTTGCCGATGCGGCGCAATGGTGTCACCGTCACAACCGAGGTGGTGTGGGTGCAGCAGCCCTTGAATGAGATCCTGATTCACTTGCGTGAGCAACCGTTTGCCATGCTGATCAAAGAGCTCGAGCATGAGCCTTGGTGGATGCGCGCAATGTTCACCTCGCTGGATATCCAGCTGCTGCGCGAAACGCGAATACCCTTGCACTTGGTACACAAGGCGAGCCATGCGTTGCCACGCAGGATTCTGGCGGCGGTGGACCTGTCCAGGCCTGAGGATCAGTTTGAAGGTTTCAACGACCAGATCATCAGCGAAGCGCTGAAGCTGACCTTGCAGTGCAATGCCCAGATCGAATTGCTGTACACCTACGACCTGGGTTCCATGTACCTGGACGCCGGCGGCAGCCGGGAACATTCGTTCCTGTTCGATTCGAACCGTGCCCAGACCTTGCATGACGTTCAGAGCGCTGCCTTCCAAGAGCTTGCCGAACGCAACGGGATCGCCGTCGAACACCGCCATATGCGCATCGGCGACCCGGCAAAGGCCCTGGCCATGTTCATGGATAACAATGATATCGACGTGCTGGTCATGGGCAGCTATCACCACCATGGCATCGGCTGGTTCATCGGCAGTACTGCCGAGCGCGTTTTGCATCGGTTGTCCAGCAGTGTGCTGGTGATTTCTCCAGAGCGCTCCAAAGGCTGAAGCACAAGGCCCGCAAGGGCCTTGTTTTTTCAAGGCCGCAGGTCAAGTTCGTGCAGGATCTCGCTCACATCGCCGCCAGGGTAGCGTGAGGTGAAGCCCAGTGCCTTGACCAGCCGGTGCATGGCATAGTTGCTGGCCAGATCCCTGGAGACCATGCACTGAAAGCCATTGCGCCGTGCGGCTTCAATCAGGTGTTGCATCAGGCGCTTGCCCAACCCCTTGCGCTGCCAGTCTTCGCTGACCGCCACTGCACATTCGCACCGCTGACTGCCAGGTATGCCTGCATAGCGGCTGACGCCGATTTGTTGCAATTGACCGTCTACATGAACCAAGGCGACATAGGCCATGCGCTGGTGATAGTCCACGGGCATGTCTTGCGTGTCCAAGCTAGGCAAGCCGCCGCTGAGCCCGGCAATGAAACGAAAACGCCGTGATTCATAAGCGATGGTGCTCAGAAAACGCTTGTCCCGTTCGCGGTCTTCCTCGCGCAGTGGGCGGATCAGCACCGCCGAACCGTCCTCGAGGTTTTCGACCCAGTGTTCGCAGGTCTGTGGCTGTGCTGTTTGCTGCCCGTTCATGACGCCTCCCGTTGCTTGATCAGTACCTGGTGCAGCCGTTTTAACGTGGCGGGCCGTTTCGGTTCTGACAATCATCAAGTTCAGCCTGGGTAGCGGTTTTCTGATCTGCATCAAGCAGCAGCGATCCTGCGCGCGGAATATCGTCAGCATCACGCCCACTCACGAAAGCGCGGAGGTTCACCATGGGGCAATATCGACAATTGCTGGTGCTGCTGACCGAGGTAGAACCGCATTCCGCCGCTTTGCGCAGAGCCCTTGCCTTGGCGCATGTCAGCGGCGCCAGCGTGCATGTACTGGGCTTGTTCGAGCCAAGCGAGGAGCACCTTCTGCGCGAAGAGCGGCTGAACGAGGCCGATATCAAGCGCCAGTACGAGCACTATCGCGCTCAGTTGACGGGATTGGTCGAGCGGCATCGCGGCAGCGGTATAACGCTGACGGTCGACAGCCTGAATGCGGAGGATATCCGCAGCCAGGCGATCGATTACATCAGTGAACTGCAGCCCGATATGGTCATCAAGGACAGCGAAGCCGCGTCGGCCCTGGTGCGCGTGTTCGGCACCCCACTGGATTGTGCGCTGATGCGAGGTTTCAAAGGCGTCAGCCATTTCGTGCCGGCGGGGGCCATCTCATTGCCGCGGCGTGTGCTGGTCGCAGTGGATACGGCGTTCAGTGAGACGCCTGCCGTTCAGGCGTGCTTCAATCGTGGTCTGGTTCGTGCTGCCCAGGCGCTGGCGTTGCAGTGTGACGCGCACCTGCATCTGCTATCGGCCTACAACCTGGCAGGGGTATTTGCCTCGGACATGAATGTCACCCAGGCGTGGATCGACGAGATGCGCGAGGCACTGCAGGAACCTTTCGAAGCGCTGGCCGATGCCGAAGGCGTCGCGCCTGACCGCCGACATTTCATGGAAGGAGGCCCGGTACAGGTGATCCGTGAACAGGTCGCGGCCCTGGACATCGACGCGGTGGTGATGGGCGTGGTGCAACCCAAAGGCCTGGACAAACTGTTGGGAGACACCACCGAGCGTATCGTCAGCCGCCCACCGTGCAGCGTGCTCGCCGTTCATCCCCAAATAGCCGAAAGTTGGGAGCCTTGGCCATGCAACTGACATTTCTTGGCGGCACCGGCACCGTGACCGGCAGCAAATTCCTGTTGACCCGTGACAGCACGCGGGTATTGGTCGACTGCGGACTCTTCCAGGGTTTCAAGCAACTGCGCCTGCGCAACTGGCAGCCACTGCCCCCGGCGCTGCGGGCGCTTGATGCGGTGGTGCTGACCCACGCCCACCTTGACCACAGCGGTTATCTACCGGTGCTGGTTCGGGAAGGCTACCGCGGGCCGATCTACGCCACGCCGGCGACGTGCGCCTTGGCGGAAATCCTCCTGCTCGACAGTGCACGGCTGCAGGAAGAGCAGGCCGAACATGCCAATCGCCACGGTTACTCCAAGCATGCGCCGGCGCAACCGCTCTATACCGAGCAGGATGCCAAACGTGCCCTGGCACTGTTTCGGCCCGTGGCGTTACATCAGGTGACCACGATCGCAGAGGGCATGGAGTTACTGTTGCGTACCGCCGGACATATTCTGGGGGCAGCCACGGTCCAGATCAGCGCCGAAGGGCAGACCGTGCTGTTTTCGGGTGACCTCGGCCGCCCTCAGGATCCGATCATGCGTGCGCCTGAGCTGGTCAGGACGGCGGACGTGCTGTTGATCGAGTCTACCTATGGGGACCGCCAGCATCCCGCCGAATCGACCGAGCAGTACCTGGCCAAGGTCATCAACGAAACGCTCCTGCGCCACGGGATTACCCTGGTACCCTCGTTCGCCGTCGGCCGTGCCCAACTGCTCATGTATTACCTGTACACGCTCAAGCGCGACCGGTTGATCCCTGATGTCCCGGTCTACCTGAACAGCCCGATGGCCACCGACGCCACCGCCTTGTACCAGCAGTACCGCAGTGAGCATCGGCTGACCGCAGCCGAGTGCGCCGCCATGTGCAGAGGCACGCACATCGTCCGGACAGTCGATGAGTCCAGGCAACTGGACCAGCTGCGCGAGCCCGCAGTGATCATCGCCGCCAGTGGCATGGCGACCGGCGGACGGGTGCTTCACCACCTGAAGGCGCTAGCCCCCAACCCACGCAACAGCATCCTGTTCTCGGGCTTTCAAGCCGGGGGGACGCGGGGTGCCGATATCGTCGCGGGCGCCCACAGTGTGAGGTTGCACGGCGAGGATGTGCCCATCCGTGCACAGGTGCATGCGATGGAGAATCTTTCTGCGCACGCCGATGCCGATGAAATCATGGAATGGTTGCGCGGGTTCACCCGGCCACCCCGTCAGACCTATGTCATTCATGGTGAGCCACACGCTGCCGACACCTTACGGCGGCGAATCAGCCTCGAACTCGGCTGGCAGGTGTGCGTGCCTGAGTATCAGGAAACGGTTGCCATCGACCCTGTGCGCTAGCCGGGCGCGGGAGGTGAATCATGAGTACACAAGCAAGGGCGAAACTGCGGGCCTGGTTGCACAGGCCCAGGGGCAGCCTGGGTTGGATCGTGACCATCGTCGCTTTACTCGTCGCCGCGTCCGTCTATCGCGCCTTAAGCGCTAGCTGGCGCATGCCCATGCGTGATCCGGCGGTACTCCTTGGCCTGCTGGCGTTGAGTGTCGCGCTGGGGTGGGCGGTGCAGCGGGGCGTCAAGCGCACGGTCGGCAAGGCCATTTTCAATGGCCAGCAGACGGGTTGGCAGGCCAGGCTGGCGTTGCTGCGTTCAATCACCCGGGAATCGAACACTTTGATAAGCGTGTTGCTGCTCCTGGTCCTACTCGGTGCTGGCACCGTGTGGCTGGCGGGGCGCTCCGTGGCGCAGATCGTGGAGAATTGCACGGCCAACCTGCAGGCCCAGGTGGAGGTGCCTGAGGATGACAAGCTCGCTGCGCTGGTCGGCAAACCCGTGTGCACGTGCCTGGCACAGACCTTTCTGGAGCGCAATGGGGTGCTGCGCCTGGCCCTGTTCGAAACGCCCATGCAGGAAGTGAGCGGTCTGAAGGCGCTGACTCCCGCTGATGAGCAGCGTTGCCTCGCGCAGTTCGACCTGCTGCCCGAGGCGGGGCGTGCAGCCACGCCTTGAAGCCATCAACGGCTCCCATCGGCAGCTGAAACGACCGGCGCCCATCGCGGCGCGGGAGGTGTTCATGTCCCATGATCTTGCCTTGCCAACTGTGTTTGTCGACCGTACCCAGGCTGGACGTTGCCTGGTAGAGCCACTGGCCCGGTATGCCGGCAGGCCCGACGTGATCGTGCTTGCACTGCCGCGTGGTGGTGTTCCGGTGGCCTATGAAGTCGCGACTGCCCTCAACGTTCGCCTGGACCTGCTGATGGTGCGCAAGCTCGGTATGCCGTTTCAACCCGAGTTCGCCATGGGGGCGATAGCCAGCGGCGGAGTAACCTTCCTCAATGACGACATGTTGCGGGCCTATCCGGTAGATCGCGCGGTGTTCGACGCCGTGGTTGCCAGGGAAACCGAGGAACTGGCGCGGCGCGAGCGGGCTTACCGGGGAGGGCGGCCAGCCCAGCAACTCAAGGATCAGGTGGTGATTCTCGTTGATGACGGCCTGGCGACCGGTGCCACGATGAGGGCGGCGATACAGGCTGCACGAGCCCAGTCACCGGCGCGGATCGTCGTCGCCGTCCCGGTCGCACCGCCAGAAACGCTCGAAGCGCTGTACGGTGAAGTGAATGAGCTGGTGTGCCCGCGTGTGCCTGAGCGGATGGTCTCGGTTGGCTATTGGTACCAGGATTTCCCGCAGACGTCGGACGAGGAAGTCATGACGCTCATGGGGCAAGCTGATCAGCAAGCACTTTGCCGGAGTGCCCCCCATGACTGAGCGCAGGGGTGAAGTTCGCACGCAGACGATGAAGCTGGCAAGTTGCGCATCGGCTTGTTCGGTGCAGGCACGGGGGCCACTGCGCTTGCCGGTGACGGGTTTGTGAAGTCCCTGCAGCGCGTATCCGCCTGATAGCGCTTCGCCGAGGCTCATACACCAAATGGATAGGTTTCGTCCTCAGGCTCAAGGTGCTGTTGTTTCGGCAAGGGCAGGGCAGTCACTGGCTGGGTCTGTTCGAACCAGAGCAGCGCATCGAACTGCTCGGCCAGCACCGCCTCGAAGTAGTGGCTCAGCCGTTCGCTCTCGGGGCGATAGATGACGCCGATGGCGCGTTCGAGTAGCGCCGTGGACAACACATGGCGCAACGCCTTGCGCTGTGGGTCGCGCCAGTCGCTCAGGCTGGCTGGCACGCCTGCGAGGCGGAACTGGTGCTCCCAGCTGTCGCTGCGCGAAGGACGGATTTCCTTGATCTGCATGTCGCCGTCCCAGTCATCGGCGGCGGCCACCTGGCCGCGGTCGGTGGCCATGCCGATCAGCACCGCGTCGTGCCCGAAAGCGCTGCGGCAAAGCTGGCCGATGGTGAACTGGCCTTTCCAGCCCATTTCCGTGGCTCCGGCATTGCCGATGTGTGAATTGTGTGCCCAGACCACGGCCTTGGCGTGGGGACCACGGTGTTCCAGCAGTGCGTGCAAGGTATCGAACATGTGCCGGTCGCGCAGATTCCAGGAAGCCGTCGAACCTCGGTAAATGGCGCGGTAGTACTGTTCCGCAGCGATGATTACACGGGCGTTCTGCGTTGCGTTGAAGAAGGCTTCATCATTGTGGACAAGCCCTGACAGTTGCTCGGCGAGCATGACATTCAACTGCTGGATCACCGGTTGCTCACAAGGCATGACGCCACCGCGCTCGACAAAGTGCCCGTACAGCGCGGGGTCGTCCTGCCACGGCGTCAGGCAACCGTAACGGCGGCGGGCTTCATGGGCCAGATGCGGATCGACCCGGTCCAGATAGGCCAGGACTTCATGGATGGAATTGCGCAGGCTGTAGACATCCAGGCCGCGGAATTCCACGCGGTGGTCGGTGGGCAGCAGGCGGTTGTGCCCGTGAAGCCATTGGGCGAAGGCTTTGACTTCGCTATTACGCCACATCCAGGTAGGAAAACGGCTGAAAATATGGCGTTTCCACGCCGAGTGCGCCAAGCCTCGGACGTACTGATCGACATGCCCGGCATCCGGCCAGTCAGCCTCGACGGCAACGATATTGAAACCATGCTGTTCGATCAGGCGCCGGGTGATCGCCGCGCGGGCGCGATAGAACTCACTGCTGCCGTGGCTTGCCTCGCCCAGCAGGATGACGCGCGCGTCAGCATAGCGGTCGAACAGCGCTGCGAATGCCGGCGTATCCAGGTCCGGCAAAGGTTCGGCGTACTGATGAAGCACCGGGGCAATATCGGCAGTGTCGACCTGATACTGCTTGCCGTAGAGTTTTTCCATCAATGTCTTCGAAGGGCCGGTCATGGGGAGACTCCCGTAGTCGGCCGCCGCGCCTTGACCCGTCAGGGTGCGGCGGCCTTGGGTCAGATCAGGGAGAGCCGGTGGATGACCTGGCTGGGGTCATCCGGGTCAGCAGCGGTGGTGAACCCCGCCGCCTTGGCCAGGTCGCGCATCGCATGGTTGGCTGCCGCGTCGACCGAATACATCTGCCGCAAGCCCTTGGCCCGGGCATGGTCGACCAGGTGCTTGAGCAGCAGGCGACCCAAGCCATGGTGCTGCCAGCTGTCCATGACGGTAACGGCACACTCGCACTCGTCCTTGCCGCTAGCAGTGGCGTAGCGGGAAATGCCCACTTCCTGCAATTCGCCATCCACGTGGGCAAGGGCGACGTAAGCCGCCTGGCGATCCTGGTCGACCTTCATCAGCTGGTCGAGCATGGCTTCACCGGGCTCCCTGAGCTGGCACAGGAAGCGGAAATGCCGCGATTCGGGCGACAGCCGTTCGATGAAGGCCTTTTCGCGTTCTCGGTCCTGGGCTTGCAAGGGCCTGATCAATACGTGAACGCCGTTTTCAAGGGCTTCGATCCAGTATTCACCCGAAGGTTTTGGGAACGAAGGCGTTTTATGCTCACGGGAAGTCTCGGCGGGCGCCATGGCAATGTCCTCTGTGTCGAATGAACAAGGAAGTTCAGTTTCGGCAGCGGGCCCATCGCTGACTTGACAGTTGTCAATTGCTTCCCACATGACTTGTCAAACCGATAGAAAAAAGCGGGTATAGCCGGGGATAGCGTCCGACCCTTGGTCGGACAGACCGCTAACGTTTAGTGGAACCGCTAACTTCAATAGATACACGCCTGCAAAAAAGCAGAGGCATCATCATGTCAGGCCTTGCGGAAATGGGAGCAAAGCTCCAGGTCAAGTGCCTTGCGTGCTCGTTGAGCCGGCTTTGCCTGGCAGCCAGCCTCAGTGCCGACGAAGTGGCCAAGCTGGAGCGAATTGTCCGCCGTAACCGGCCGTTGAAGCGGGGTGAGTACCTGTTCAAGGCCAATGAACCCATGGAGCACGTGTATGCCTTGCGCTCCGGGGCGATCAAGAATTTTCTGCTCGATGCCGAGGGCACCGAGCGGGTGACCGGCTTCCTCCTGCCGGGGGAAATGCTCGGGCTGGACGCTATTGGTGCCAGTTGTTACCGAAGCTTTGCCGTTGCCCTGGAAGTCTCGCTGGTCTGCGCCATCAGGCTGGACCAACTGGTGGACCTGTCCGGCCAGATTTCAGGGCTGCGCTATCAGTTGCTGCACATGCTCAGCCTGGGGATCCAGGGCAAGGACGAGCACCTGCGCTGCTGCCATGGGCGTGCCGAACAGCGGTTGGCGATCTTCCTGCTGGGCATGTCCGCGCGTTACCAGGCGCGAGGCTTGCAAGCTGATGTGTTCAACCTGCCCATGTCCCGTGGTGATATCGCCAACTACCTGGACCTCACGCAGGAAACGGTCAGCCGACTGTTCAGCCGTTTCGTCCATGCAGGTTTCATGCTGTGCGCCGGGCGTGAGGTCAGGCTCATCGACATGCAAGGCCTGGTCAACCTGACCCGCCTGGAGGAGCCCACTTGAGCGCGGCAAGCACCCGGTCATAGCGTTGCACAGGCCAGCTTTCGGGGGAGTGCCCCACCCAGATCGGGCGTGACACATGGTCTGTGCGTATCCAGATACGCTGCGCGGCTACGCCAGTTTGCCAGCACAACCGTGCCACTTGGCGCGCCACCTGTGGCGGCGCGCAACAGTACACCGTGTCCGGGCGGAAAGTGGTCAGCAAATGCCTGGTCTGCCACCAGCCACTGCTGTAGTCACGCGACAATGGCGACAGTGCCGACAGCCAGGTTCGACAATCGTCTGGCAGCAGTTCGGCCGCAATGCCGTCATGTGACAGCTGCAATTGTAACCAGGGCAGCCAGCAGCGAATCTCATCCAGCGCACCCAGCAAGGGCAGCAGGCCTTCGGCGCGACTGATGGCCAGCAACCTTGTGCTTTGCAGGGGCAACGGCCAAGCGCTGCCAAGCGGCCCGGAATAGTCGAGCAGCTCCCCCGCACGGCCCACGGGCTGCGCGCTCTGGGTGCTGACGATAAATTGCCCGGCCACGCCAGGTAGGGTCACGTAACTGCACGGCCAGCACTCGGTACGACCACTGAGCACGCAGTACTGGCCAGCCATTGCCTCGCTGCATGGCTGGCTGCAAAGGGCCAGGCGCACGAATTGCTGGATGCCCAGGCCGGGCAATGTCTGGAGCAAGCGAACGCTGGCACCCTCGCGGTCCATGACTGCCTCGCACTGTAAGGATGACTTGCTGTAATCAGCCTAGACCGTGGGCAATCCGGCACTTTGATCAGGATCAAACCAGCGGGCGGCAGGGACTTCACGTTGTTGATAAAGGTCAAATGGGCTGCTGCCCCACGGCGCATGATCGAAGCGTCTCCCTGGGAGGCATTACTCATTCGAGGAGGACGCCATGTCAGAAGTTGCCAAGAAAGTGCCTGCTACCCCCGTCGCAACCCAGCCAACCAAAGCTTCGCCGCCAAGCGTCGAACCTTCGGAGTTGTGGCGGCCCTTCCAGCAATTACGCCGTCAGATCGACAGCCTGTTCGAGGATTTTGGACGGCGGCCGATGCGCATGCCGTTCAGCCAAACACCGTTCGATGTCGAACCTTTCTGGCGGCGTGACCTGTTCACCCACGGCATGCCGGCCATGGACATCAGCGAGCTTGCCGAGGAGTACCGCATCAGCGCCGAGTTGCCTGGCGTGGACGACAAGGATATCGAGATCAAGCTCGTCAATGGCAACCTGTTGATCCGCGGCGAGAAACAGGAAGAAGTGGACGAAAAACGCAAGGCATATCACCTGTCCGAGCGCCATTACGGCAGCTTCGAACGGGTTTTCCAACTGCCCCGTGAAGTCGACGCCGAGAAGATCAACGCCCAGTTCAACAAGGGCGTGCTGCTGGTGCACCTGCCCAAACGCGCCGAAGCCATCCATCCGGAAAAGGTGATTCCGATCAAGAGCGGTAAATGATCACCCATCCTCACTGCATCAAGGAGCAAGGAGGCTCCGCCTGTGGAGGTAGCACATGATGTCCATTGGCAAATACTGCAAACGGGACGTGGTCACCGCACCACCCGGTATCTCCATCTATGCCGCGGCGCGCCAATATCCGACGCATTCCGGTCGTCGATGATCTCGGTCTGCTGGTCGGAATCGCAACGGCGGACGACCTGATGGGCCTGCTGTCGGACCACCTGTACGAACTGTGACTGCTGATCCGTCAACAGAGCCGGCGGGAGGAAGATCTTCGCGGCGAAGACCTTTGAGCGCCCCGTGCGCGATGACGAAAGGAGGCTGGCATGAGTGATTTCCCCGGTACTGAAGAGCTCGAAAGCCTGGACGCCTATTGGCGGGCGGCGAACTACCTCACCGTTGGCCAGATCTATCTACAGGGCAATGCCTTGTTGACCAGGCCCTTGACCTTGGCCGATGTCAAACCTCGGCTGCTGGGCCACTGGGGGACTTCCCCGGGGCTCAACCTCGTCTATACCCATCTGAACCGGTTGATTCGCCAGTACAGCCTCAATGTGCTGTTTGTCACGGGGCCTGGCCACGGCGGTCCTGCCCTGGTCGCTCAGGCATACCTCGACGGTACCTACACCGAGCTCAACCCATCGGTCGAGCGCAACGCACTTGGAATGGCCCGGCTCTTTCGGCAGTTTTCCTGGCCTTATGGCATTGGCAGCCATGTCGGCCCCCATGTGCCTGGCTCCATTCACGAAGGGGGCGAACTGGGCTATTCGCTGGCCCATGCCTATGGTGCCGCCCTGGACAATCCGCAACTGATCGTGGCGTGCGTCATTGGTGATGGTGAGGCCGAAACCGGGCCACTGGCTGCCAGCTGGCACTGCAACAAGTTCCTCAACCCCGCCCGCGACGGCGCGGTGCTGCCCATCTTGCATCTGAACGGTTACAAGATCGCCAACCCCAGCGTGCTGTCGATGATCAGCGAGGAGGAGCTGACCAGCCTCATGTATGGCTATGGCTATGATCCGTATTTCGTCGAGGGTGACGAGCCGATGGAGGTCCATCGCGCGTTGGCCAGGACGCTGGATGTCATCTACGAGAAGATCAGCCAGATCCAGCGCCTCGCGCGGCATGCCGAAGACCCGCAGGTGGTCGACAGGCCCTTGTGGCCGGTGCTGATTCTTCGTACCCCCAAAGGGTGGACGGGGCCCAGGTACGTGGATGGGCAACGCGTAGAGGGCACCTGGCGGTCCCATCAGTTGCCGTTGGCGGACCTTGGCAAACCGCCGCACCTGATGCAGCTGCAACAATGGCTGGAAAGTTACCGCCCCCATGAGCTTTTTGACGCACAGGGTACGTTGTTGCCTGAGCTGGCCGCGCTGACCCCAACTGGCCGGCGACGCATGAGCGCGAACCCCCATGCCAACGGCGGTCTCTTATTGCGGGCCCTGGATTTGCCGCACTACGCCGATTACTGCGTGCCGATGCCGGGCCCTGGTCAGGTGCGGGCCGAGGCGACCAGAGTGCTGGGTGGTTATGTACGCGATGTCATGAAGAACAGCCTTGCGTCGCAGAATTTCCGCCTGTTCGGCCCTGACGAAACGGCGTCCAACCGTCTGGATGCGGTATTTGAGGTGACCGACAAGGTGTGGCTGGATGCTCGGGCCAGCGATGATAGACACCTTTCGGCACAGGGGCGGGTCATGGAGATCCTCAGTGAGCACATCTGCGAGGGCTGGCTGGAGGGGTACCTGCTGACGGGCCGCCATGGCCTGTTTTCCTGTTACGAAGCTTTCATCCATATCGTCGATTCGATGATCAACCAACATGCCAAATGGCTCAAGACAGCTGCCGAGGTGCCGTGGCGCAAGCCGATCGCCTCATTGAATATCCTCCTGACTTCGCATGTCTGGCGGCAGGACCATAATGGTTTCTCGCACCAGGACCCGGGCTTGCTCGACCTGCTGGCAAACAAGAAGGCCAATCTTGCGCGGATCTATCTGCCACCTGACGCCAACTGCCTGTTGTCGGTGGCTGAGCATTGCCTGCGCAGCCGTGGGTACATCAATGTGATCGTTGCCGGTAAGCAGATGGAGTGGCAATGGCTCGATTGCGAAGCGGCCGCCGTGCACTGCCAATCAGGTATCGGGCGCTGGGGCTGGGCCTGCCATGACGACGAGATGCCCGAGGTGGTGCTTGCCTGCGCGGGCGATGTGCCGACACTGGAGGTACTGGCGGCGGTTACACTGCTGCAAGAGCAGGCTCCAGACGTGCGTGTGAGGGTGGTGAATGTCGTCGACCTCATGGCGCTGCAACTGTCGCAACAGCACCCTCACGGGCTGTCCGACAGCGATTTCAACGGGCTGTTTACCGAAGATCGACCGGTCATCTTTGCCTTCCACGGCTATCCGGCGCTCATCCACCGCCTGATCTACAAACGCGCCAATCCGCAACGGTTTCATGTCCGGGGCTTTCGCGAAGAGGGCGCAACCACCACGCCATTCGACATGGCAGTCATCAACAATCTGGACCGCTACCAGCTGCTGCTCGATGTGTTCGAGCGCGTGCCACGTTTGCAGCCCCAGCTCGAACAGGCCCGCGCCCGCTATTGGGCCACGATGGAGAAGCACAAGCTCTACCTCATCGAACATGGCGAAGACATGCCTGAAGTTGCGCAATGGCGCTGGACATCAGCGTCGCGTGCCTGACCCCGCCTTACTTGGTCTTCCAGTACTTCTGCATTTCCAGGAACAGGAACGAGGCGGTCCAGGTGATCAGCACCAGGCCCGTCAGCGCCTGCAGGCCGGTGAGGTACTTGAGGTGGCCAGTGGGGGCGATATCGCCGAAGCCTATGGTGGTGTAGGTGGTGAAGGAAAAATACACGCAGTCCAGGAAACTGCCGTCGAAATTGCCGCTGAGCGTACCCCAGCCTGGGGCATGGGCCATCAGGTAATAGGCCAAGGCAAAACACCACACCTCCAGGGCATGGGCCAGCAGCGCGCCGAACACGCCTGCGACGATGCGAAAGCGGCTCCAGAGCTTGAGCCGAGGTAGCCAGTCATTCAGGCGCAGCAGGCATTCGTAATGAATGATCACCACCAGGATCACCACCAGCATATTGATCAGCGTGACAAAGAGCATCGCAGGTACCCTGGCCAGGATCGGCGGTTCATTTCGTGGCATCGACCAGCACATAGGTGGCGGGCTCATTGGCTTGCGGTTGCAACGCCGGGAATTCTTCGGGGGTGATGGTCTCCTTGGCCAGCAACAGACGCGCGCCTGCATCCAGGTCGTCGCGGCGCTGCTCCAGCAAAGCCCGGGCGCGGCCATAGGCTTCTTCGAGCAAGCCGCGGACAGCGAGGTCGATCTCGCGCGCAGTTTGCTCCGAGTAGTCCTTGCGCTCCTGACGCAACAGCGAGTCACCCAGATAGCCGGCTTGCTGGCGCTCAAGGACCGCCTGGCCCAGTACCGGGCTCATGCCGAAGCGGGTGACCAGCTGGCGGGCGATATCGGTGGCGCGCCCGAGGTCGTCGGCGGCCCCCGTGGAGACCTGGCCGAACGCAAGGTGCTCGGCGGCGCGCCCGGCCATCAGCACGACAAGGCGGTCACGCAGCATCTGCGTGCTGATCAGGTAGCGGTCATCGGTCGGCCGTTGCAGGGTGTAGCCCAGTGAACCCGCGGCGCGGGGAATGATCGACACCTTGTGCACCGGGTCCATCGCCGGCAGGCTACTGGCGGCCAGGGCATGGCCCATTTCGTGGTACGCCACTACCTGGCGCTCGTCGCTGCGCAATACGCTGCCTTTGCGCTCGATGCCCGCCACCAGTCGCTCGACCGCAGCGGTGAAGTCCTGCAACTCGACCCACTGGCTGGACCGCCGGGTGGCAACGATGGCAGCCTCGTTGACCAGGTTGGCCAGGTCGGCGCCCGTCAGGCCCGGGGTGATCTCGGCAATCCGCTCGCAGTCCAGGTCGTTCTTGTAGATGATCTTGTGCAGGTGGACTTTCAGGATCGCCAGGCGGCCCTTGCGGTCGGGCCGGTCGATGAGAATCTGCCGGTCGAAGCGCCCGGCACGCAGCAGCGCCGGGTCCAGCACTTCCGGGCGATTGGTCGCTGCCAACAGCACCACGCCTTCCCGTGGGTCGAAGCCGTCGAGCTCGGCGAGCAACTGATTGAGGGTTTGCTCTTTCTCGTCATTGCCGCCAAAGCTGCCGACGCCGCGCATCTTGCCCAGGGCATCCAGCTCATCGATGAAGATGATGCAAGGCGCCGCTTGGCGGGCCTGGTCGAACAGGTCACGCACCCGGGCGGCACCCACGCCCACGAACATCTCCACGAACTCCGAGCCGGAGATCGAGAAAAATGGCACCGCCGCTTCCCCGGCGATGGCCTTGGCGACCAGGGTCTTGCCGGTGCCGGGTGGGCCTACCAGCAGCGTGCCCTTGGGCACATGGGCGCCAAGGCGCGCATACCACGCCTTGTTTTTCAGGAAGGACACGATCTCGGTCAGCTCGCCCTTGACGTCGTCGATACCGGCCACGTCGGCGAAAGTCACCTGGGTGTCGTGTTCGACATAGACCCGCGCACGCGACTTGCCCACCCCCATCAACCCGCCCAACCCCTGTTTCTGCCCCAGGCCATGAAACAGGAAGTACCACAGCGCCAGCATCATCAACAGCGGCATCAACGCGCCCATCACGGTCGCTACCGTGTTGTCCTCGACGACGCCAGAGAACGCGACTCCAGAGCGTCCCAGCTGCTCGCTCAGAGCCGGGTCGACGCGAACGGTGGAGAATACCGAGTGGCCATCGATCGGCTCCTGCAGCCTGCCGAGGATCCGCTCGTGCTCGATATGCAGGTCGCTGACCTTCTGCTGATCGAGTAGTTGCAGGAACTGGCTGTAAGGAATGGCTTGCACGGCCGGCTGGCTGAACAGGCCGAACTGCACGGCAGCGAGCACTGCCAGGCCAACTGCCAGGAGGTAGAGCGTCCAGGGCTTATCCTTGTTCATGGCCATCTGTCCTCGGCGCGGCGGCGCTAGGCGATCAACAGATAATCTTCGACCTTGCTGACGCCCGGCACCGACCAGGCCGCACGCTCGACCACTTCTCGCTCGCGCAGCAAGTGCACCTTGCCTTCCAGCTTGACCACACCACCGTCGACCGTGACGCGGATGCCTTCGGCCTCGATTTCGGCGCTGCGCTTGAGTGCGTCCTCGATGTGGCGCTTGATATCGACCACGTCGGCGCGGGCTTTGAGGGTGATGCGGTTGTGTACGCCAACCACACCCGACAAGCGCAAGACCGCCTGTTCGATCACTTCCTTCTGGTATTGCCAATCGAGCTGGCCTTCCAGGGTCACCGTCCCTTTTTGCACGGTGACCTGGATGCCCTCCACGTTGGCGTCCGAGCTCCAGGCGATGATGTTCAGGGCACGGCTGGCAATCGTGTCGTCAGCGGTACCTTCGAGCTTGTTCAGGCGTACCTCTATCTCCTCTGCCAGGCCGCGCACGCCTTTCATGGCCTTGACCGTGCGCTCGGCACTGACTTTCTGGGCGTAGCTGTTGACGTGCCCGGAGAGGGTCACCACGCCGTTCTGCACCGTCACACCGATGCTGGCTGCATTGATATCGGGTTTGAATTCCAGCTCTTCGAGCACAAGGTCTCGCAGGTCAAGGTCGTTCATGATCGGCTCCGGTAGCAGATAGGGTAGGGGCGGTGCCCTGAGTCTTTGTTTCTACCCTTGTGCCCCCCAGCGCGATTGATAAAGGTCAAACCGGGTGAACAGGCCGGTCGCGGTTGACAAATGTCAGGCGTGCGGCGCACGCCGCCATCGATACTTAGCGTGTCCTGGCCATGCACGAGGGTACCGACATGCGACGTTATGTGCTTTGCGGGTGGGCAAGCCTGTTGCTGGTTACCGCGTCCGGCTGCACGGCGTGGCGCGCCCAGGAATACGATGCGCGCCTGGAATCAGCGGAGAACAACGCCGCCACCGCAAGGTTGCGCGCCGATCAAGTGTGTTACCGCATCGATCTGGTCGAGCAGACCGCCAACGAGGCCCTAAAGCGGGCAACCCAGGCTCAGGAGGAAGTGCAGCAACTGCGCCAGCAGGCCAGACGCAAGTAGCCCGCCATGCCACGTCGATGGCTCGACCCCGCACTGCTTGTGGTCTGCACGCTGGCCCTGCTGACTGGCGGCGTGGCCTATGCGGCGCAGCGGCCTGCCTGGGCCGCGCTGGTCTGGGCAACTGGTGGCCTGGTCATGGCCGGGGTCCTGGCGGTGGAAATGTTCAGGCGCCTAGCCCGGGGTGAGGCGGGTATCGACCTGATTGCCTTGCTGTCGATCACCGCCGCCCTGGCCCTGGAGAACATGCTGGTGGCTGCGGTGGTCGCGCTGATGCTGGCCACCGGCCGAGCACTTGAAGCGTTCAGCGTGCGTCATGCCGACCGCGAATTGCGGGCGCTGATCGACCGAGCGCCGCAACGTGCCTGGATCCAGGAGCAAGACGGGCTGCGCGAAGTTGCGGTGGATCAGGTCAGGCCAGGGCAGGCCGTGCTGGTGCGCCTGGGTGAAATCGTGCCCGTGGACGGGCGCCTGCAGAGTCCCCAGGCCACCCTGGATGAGGCGGCGCTGACCGGGGAGTCGTTACCCGTTACTCGTCATTGCGGCGAGCCGGTGGCCAGCGGGGTGTGCAACGCCGGCGCGCCGATGGTGCTGGTGGCCACGCAGACTGCGGCACAAAGCACCTATGCCGGCATCGTGCGCCTGGCCGAGGCGGCACGCCAGTCACGGGCGCCCTTCGTGCGCCTGGCTGACCGCTACGCGCTGGCGTTCATCCCGCTGACGTTGCTGATCGCCGTGCTCGCCTGGTGGGCCAGTGGCGACCCGCAACGCGTGCTGGCGGTGCTGGTGGTCGCCACACCTTGCCCCCTGATATTGGCGGTGCCGATTGCCGTGCTGTCGGGCATCTCGCGAGCGGCGCGGCGTAGCATTCTGGTGCGCGATGGCGCGGTACTGGAGGCGCTCGCCGGGATCCGCCAGGTTTTTCTCGACAAGACCGGTACCTTGACCAGCGGCCATGCTCGGCTGCAATCGATCGAGCTTAACGGGGAGGGCGCGCCGCTGCAGATCTTGCAGTGGGCCGCGTCATTGGCCCAGGCATCCACCCACCCGATTGCTCGGGCTATTGTCGATGCGGCCCTCGCGCGGGGCCTGAGCCTGGCGGCGCCGCAACAGGTGCAGGAGGCGCCAGGCCAAGGGTTGGCCGGCCAGGTACAAGGCAAAGCCGTGCGCTTGGGGCTGCTGGCTTACGTGCAGCAGGGCAGGGATGCGGGCCCTTGGGCACAGGTGTGCTTGCAGCAGCTGGACTATCTGGCCAGCAGTGGCAGTTTCGTAGCCGTGGACGGTGAATTGAAAGCGATGCTGCGGCTGGCCGACGATGTGCGTCGAGAAACACCCCAGACCCTGCGCCGGCTTCGAGCCCGCGGCATCGACCAGATTGTCATGCTGACTGGCGACCGCCCCCAGACAGCGCAAATGATCGCGCTGACAGCGGGTATCGATGCGCTTCACTCTGGCCTCTCACCGCAGGACAAGGTCCGCCTGGTGCAGGAAGGTTGCCGAAGAGGTCCCACGCTGATGGTCGGGGATGGTATCAATGATGCGCCAGCACTGGCTGCCGCCGATGTCGGGGTTGCCATGGGCGCGTCCGGCGTGACTGCTTCGGCACAGTCAGCCGGCGTGGTCTTGCTGGTCGACAGGCTGGATCGTCTGATCGAAGCGCTCGACATCGCCCGACACACCGTGCACATCGCCCGGCAAGGCGTGTGGGTGGGCATGAGCCTCTCGCTGCTGGCCATGCTGTTCGCTGCGGCCGGCTACCTGCCTGCGGTGATGGGGGCGGTACTGCAGGAAGGCATCGACCTGTTGATCATCCTCAACGCCCTTCGCGCCCTCGGCCCGGTTGCGGGCGATGGCCACAACGGGTTGCCGACCGAGAGCCTGCAGCGCATGCAGGACGAGCATCGACAACTGGACGGGGTGTTGACCGACCTGAGCCAGATGGCGCGGGACTTTGCCAGCCGCCCTGCGGAGCAGGCGCGGGCCGACCTCGGGCGCCTGGTCGCCGCCCTGCATGGCTCGCTGGAGCGCCATGAGCGGGACGACGAGCAGCAGCTGTACCCCCTGTTGAGCCGCTACATGGGAGGCGAGGATCCGCTCTCGCCGCTCAGCCATACCCACCGGGAAATGTTCAGGCTGATCCATTTGCTGACGCGCATGAACGAGGATTTCGCCCAGGCCGCCGCCAACCCGAGCGCCGACGAAATCCAGCACCAGCTCATACGCCTGGACACCTTGGCAAAACTGCATTTCGACCAGGAGGAGGCCTTGTACCGTTACCTTGACCAACATTGAACACCGCTGCAGGCATTTGCACGCTTGATAAAAATCAAGCGCCAAGGGCGGCGTTGACCGGATGCTGGCAGCAGCGGTCAATCACTGCCGGCCGAAAAGCCCCGTCTCGATGCAACCCGAGCGACCTGAGTGATCAGGCCGGCCCACCGTTGGAGGCCATCATGAGTCACTATCAACGGCTGTTGCTGATCATGCGTCCAATGCTGCACCAGGCGGTCGCCCTGGAGCAGGCTGTTGCACTGGCCAGATCGGCATCGGCCAGCCTGCACATCGTCGCCTTGCTCGAGTCATTGGACAAACTCTGGCTGCTGGAGTCCGGTAAGCATCAAGCGGAGCGGGAGGCTTATCGGCTTGCTCAGCATGAACAGCTGGAAGCCCAGGCAAACGCACTGCGTGCCTCCGGCGTGCAGGTGACGACCGAGGTGGCGTGGAGTAACGACCTGCAGGATGACATTCTGCAGCACGTGCTGGAGATGCAACCGGACCTGCTGCTCAAGCAGGTCGAGCATGAGCCTGCGCTCAAGCGCGCCTTCTTCACGCCGCTTGACTGGCAACTGTTGCGCCACTGCCCGGTCCCGGTCTACTTGCTCGGTGCCAGCCAGCCGGCGTTGCCGCGCCAGATCGTGGCGGCGGTGGACGTGGCCGACACCTCGCCAGAGGGGCAAGCCCGAAATGACAGCATCGTCCAGCAGGCCGGTGCTTTGGCCTTGCAGACAGGGGCGCAACTGGACCTGCTGCACGCCTGCGATCTGTCGATGGCCTACATGGGCGATATGGGGTATGCCGCCTGGGCCATCGGTGACATTGCCGAGCCCTTGCGCCAAGCGCTGGAGGATGATTTCAGGAAACTGGCCGAACGCTTCGGCGCACCACCGCAACGTTGCCATTTCGTGCTGGGGCGACCGGTCGCGGTGCTCAGCGCATACGTCGAATCACAGCCGGTGGAGGTACTGGTCCTGGGGCGGCCCATCGCACGGGGACTGGACCGTCTGTTCGGCAGTACCACCGAACATGTGTTGTACCAGGTACCTTGCAACATCCTGGTGGTGTAGGAACGTGCGGATGACTACGCCATGGGCGTGAGGCGCTCGGCGACCAGGGCGCTGGTGGCGACGATGTCCAGCCGGGCCTGGCAAGGGGCGGGCAGGCGAAAGGGCTTGATGCTGTCGGCGACCAGGATGCGTTCGAATATCCCGTTTTGGAACAGCGCCCCGCGCTGCTGAAGCTGCGGCGGCGTAGGCTATCCTGCAGCCGCACCGGGAGGTGCCCGATGAGCCCGTATCGCCGGATTTTGCTGATCATGACCAAGGCTCAAGCCAATGCCGCGCTGGACCGGGCCATGGCCCTGGCTGCGGCGTCTGGTGCTTCCCTGCACGTGCTGGGTATTCATGAACCCGGCGAACTGCGCCTGCGCCACGAGTTGCCGACACCCCCGCGGCCTTGCGTTTCATTCGTGCACTTCAGGACAGCGCTCAAGGCGCTGCTCGATGAACAGCCGGCAAGGGGGGCACGCCCAGGTTTCGAGGCCGTGGAAACCTCCGATCCCCGAGACCTGGTGCCGGCCTGCATTGCCCGCTATGCGCCTGACCTGGTGATCAAGGACTGCTCGGGCTGTTCCCTGATCGATCAGCGGGCCCGGACTTCACTTGACCAGGTACTGTTGCATGGGAGCGAGGTGCCGTTGATGTTCGTACCGGCGAATGCCCCAGCCATGCCAGCTAGCGTGCTGGTCGCGGTGGATGTATCCCACGCCTCGCCGCTCAATGACGCACTGGTGATGGCCGGTCAGCAACTGGCAACACAATGCCAGGGCCCGCTGAACCTGCTTTCGGCTTACGACCTGCCAATCGCCATGCTGGCAAATCCTGACCTCGCCGGCCCTTGGGCGGATGAGGTGCGGGAATCGCTGCAGTTGCCGTTCGATGCGTTGGCCGATGCCCACGGCATCGCCCACAACCATCGATTCTTCAGCGAAGGTGCGCCGTTGCGTGTCATCAAGGCCCATATCGCTGCGCTCGGAGCCGATGTGGTGGTGGTCGGCGCCGTGCAGGCCAGGCGTTGGGCCAAGCTGATCGGCGATACCACCGAGCGGCTTGTCAGCCATGCGCCGTGCAGCATCCTGACGATCAGGCCTACACCTGGCAGTTGAATCAGGCGGTATCGCCTGTTCGGCCATGGCGCACCACCTCCACGCAGAATTGACCTTCGTAGGGGGGCACATGGCATTCGACGATATCCTGCGCCGCGACCTGCAGATGAATGCCGACGATATCGGCATGCACCGGTTGGCGGCAGACGTGGCGGTCGACGAGCACCGCGCTGATGATGTGGCGCGCACCCAGTTCGGCGAGGTAGGCGCAGGTGCGTAGCAGAGAGTGCCCTTCGTAGAGCACGTCATCGACCACCAGCAAGGTGGTTGCGGCAAGGTCGAGCTTGGCGAGTTCAGGGTTTTCGGTGAGTTGAGTATGGGCATGCAGGAGGCTCAGGTCGTCTGCATAACGCTTGACCTTGATCGGATAGAGCGGCAAGGGCGCAGCACCGGTGAGTGCCTGCAGGTGCAGTTGCAAGCGCTGCGCCAGCGGCTCACCACGCCGCTGAATGCCTACCAGTGCCACTTCGGACGCAGGCAGACAGGCCATGGCCTGGCGGGCCATCGAGCGCAGCACGCTGTCCAGATCGTCTTCGTCATACAGGCGGACCCTCGATGGAGCGGGGCGATTCATGGTGTTTCTCCTTTATTGGATATCACTGGGCGGGAGCCTACCCGGGCACCTAGAGGTGGGCTTGATAAAAGCCAAGTGATAGCCAGCCGAGTCCGGGCCAGGAACCTGAGTTTCAGTGCATCGCGGATTACTGCATCTACCAGACGGGCGCAGGCACCAATAGCCTGCTGATGACACTGATGGGCCATGGCCGTTACCGGCACGCGAGCTCTTTATTACCTGCATAGTTGACCTAAGATAACTTCTACCGCCTTTCAGATCGTCGCGTTGCGCGGGCAGTGATAGCGTTGCTACATACGCTTTTGATCCCGAGGCGTGGCCATGTATCAGAACCTGGCTGTTCTGGCCGCCTTGCTGGTGCTGTACGCCAGCCTGGCCGGCGCGCTTGAGTCCAAACCTGTCAATGGGCCGCTGTTGTTTCTGCTGGCAGGCCTGGTGGCAGGCCCCTCTGGGCTCGGGTTGTTGAACCTTTCGCTGGACCGCAACGATCTTCGCTTGCTGGCCGAGCTTACCCTCTCAATCGTCCTGTTCAATGATGCCGCCAAAGCCAACCTGGCCCAATTGCGGCAATCCCGTAGCCTGCCCTTGCGCTTGCTGACCCTGGGCCTGCCGCTGACACTGATTGCGGGCTGGCTTGCTGCCTGGCTGATGTTCCCACGGATGCCCTGGCTGGAGATGGCGCTGTTGTCGACGATACTGGCCCCGACCGACGCCGCCCTCGGCAAGGCCGTCGTGAGCAACCCCGACGTTCCGGCCGATGTGCGCGAGAGCCTGAATGTCGAAAGCGGCTTGAATGACGGCATTTGCGTGCCGGTACTACTCTTGCTGTTGGCATTGTTGACGGAGGCTCACTCGACGATGCCTTTTGCCTTGGCGGGCTACTTCTTCCTGGAGGAGTTGGGTATCGGTGTTCTCACGGGGGCGGCGCTTGCGCTGTTGGTAGGCGGGTTGTTACGCCTGTCGCAACGCCATTGCCTGCAGATCGAGGCCTGGCAGCAACTGGTGATGCCCGCGCTGGCATTACTGAGCTTCGCCAGCGCTCAGGCACTGGGGGGCAGCGGTTTTATCGCCGCGTTCTGTGCAGGGCTGCTGACAGGTTACCTATTCAAACGGGAAACCCAGCCGTTGATCGTCACCGGCGAGTCATGCGGTGAAGCGCTGTCACTGCTGACCTGGGTGGTGTTTGGCGCCTATGTGGCGCCCAAGGCTTCGCAGATCATGGCACCCTCCGTCTGGTTCTACGCACTTTCGAGCCTGTCGCTGGTGCGAATGCTGCCTGTCTGGTTCAGCCTGGCGGGGAGCACACTCAGCGCCGAGAGCCGCTTGTTCATCGGCTGGTTCGGCCCCCGTGGGCTCGCGTCCATCGTGTTCGCGATACTGATACTGGATGCGCCGTTGCAAGAGGCTGGCACGATCATCGCGTGCACCATCGCTTGCGTTCTGCTCAGTGTGGTATTGCATGGCGTGAGTGCATTGCCGGGGGCGCGGCGGCTGGGGCGCAGCGCACGAGAATGAGGGTGTGACAGGGGGCCGACCGGTTTCGTCAAGGCCTGTACGCGCAGGAGGGCACCATGAGTCATCCAGCAAAGAAAATGGGCTTGGTGGCTGGCTGGGGCGGTCATGCTGATCTGGACCCGTGGCTGGCCATGGGCCCGAAGGGCCGTCGCGAAGGGGTGGATTCCAGCGGTGCAGGCACAGCGTTAAGATGGAACCGGTTCATTTCTGCAGTTGGATAGGGAGCACTGAAATGTTGGTTGATATGGCTGCCTTCACACCGTGGTCGGCTCTGGCAGGCGGAGCACTAATAGGCCTGGCCGCCGGGCTGTTCGTGGTGGCGAACGGGCGCATTGCCGGTATCAGCGGTTTGCTCGGCTCGCTATTGCAGCGCACCGGAGAAGGGCGAGGCGAGAAACTGTCGTTTCTGCTGGGCATCATCGCGGCGCCACTTTTGTGGCGAGCGTTCTCGGCGATGCCCACGGTACATTTCAGTACGGCCCCCTGGTTGCTCATGGTCGCAGGGCTTCTGGTGGGCGTGGGTACCCGCTATGGCAGTGGCTGTACCAGTGGCCATGGTGTGTGTGGCCTTTCTCGCCTGTCCCCTCGCTCGGCGGTGGCCACGTTGTGCTTCATGGCAGCCGGCTTTGCCACCGTCTTCGTGGTTCGCCACCTTTACCCAGGAGCATGAAATGACCCGGATCAGCGCATTCATCGCGGGGTTGCTGTTCGGCATGGGGTTGTTGCTGTCGGGCATGGCAAACCCCACCAAGGTACTGGGGTTTCTCGACCTCGCGGGGCAGTGGGACCCGTCACTGGCACTCGTCATGGTGGGCGCCATCGGTGTTGCACTGCTGCCGATGGCTTGGGCGCGTCAGCACGCTGTGTCCTTGCTCGGCGGCGCGATGCAGTTGCCTGCCCGGCGCGACATTGACCGACGGCTAGTGGGTGGCAGCCTGATCTTCGGCATTGGCTGGGGGCTAGCCGGGGTGTGCCCAGGGCCGGCCCTGGTGCTGCTGGCCGGCGGGTTTTGGCAAGGCTGGCTGTTTGTGGCAGCGATGCTGGCCGGCATGGCGCTGTTCAATGGGCTGGAAGTGCTTAGTAAAAGCCGCCAGGCGTAAAGCAAGCTGCGGCCGTGCCGCGTAGACAACAGCGGGTGGGTTTCATTGGGTGAGGGCAGAGGAGACAACCCCGTTGCCCTTACCGACGACATGGAACCACCCGTTATCATTGCCATCCCGACGAAAGTCGCCCATTGAAGGCGGGTGAGGGCGCGGCCAGTTGCATAGTCGTCTGTAGCCCTCGGCCACGTTTAGGGGGCGGGGAAGGAGGCCAGGCAGGCTCGCACCGTCGGCTGTTCTTCGGTCAGCTGCTGGAAATTCAGCATCAGAAAGCACCGGTAACTTTCGAAGACAGGGTGATAACGATGACATGGGACAACCTGAATAAAGAGTGGCGCTGAGGAATACACAATATCCCGGCCTGAGAGTTATCGGATATTGAGTGAAGCGTGAAGGGCACTTTCCAGACAGGCTATGCGTATAACTCAACTAAATATTCATTTAGTCGAGTTGGGTCGCGCGCTTACATAAAAGAAGGGTAGTTTGGTATTTATTGCTCGACAATGCAACCGACTGGCTTTATCTCAGGTTCTCTGGGTTATCGGGCTGCGGGCGCACGCTGATATCGGACAGCTTCGTGGCAAACTGAAGCGCTCAGGTAGCCTGGAATTGGGCTTTGAGGGTTCAGAATGGCTGGCGTGCACCCGCGCGCCAGGCAGATTTAACGGGTGTACTGACTGAGACAGAGCTGTACAGGGCGATGATTTTGACCGATTTTATCGTTTATTGAGTGAGTAAACCGCTCTAGGTTGAGGGGTTGCCAAGGTTAGGCGAAAGCGTCTATTGGGATTGATCTGGGCATTTAGGCTATTGAAAGGTCGTGGCGTCTGTGCCAATCAGAGCCAAATGCGATTGGAAAAACCCGGCTCTACAAATATCTCATGCTTTATTTTCACCTGGATAATGATGAGCTACCTGAAACAGATCTCACCGATATTGCGTGTTCGGAACCGTACAGAATTGACAGCGCAACCGCAGTCACTCGAGGCCATCGCGCTTAAAGTTTCTTCTGATTTCACAGGTTCGACCTCTGGTCAGAAAAAGGAGTTCGCGCCGATGCTTGTGTTTTCATCGATGAGTAAGCATACGCGGCCTTCGCAAGTCTTCAGAAATAGCAAAGGCGCTGGCACGGTTGCTTAACGCAGTTTACGTGGCTGCAGTAACACATAGACGTAAATCGACACCTTAATGACGAGGCTCGTCGCGCCAGGAAGCGCCTTGTATCCATGGCATCGGTGGACAGAAGCGTTGAATGGGTCTGCGGCTGTGAAAGCGATCCGAGCAGCAAGATGGATTGGAATGAGGCAAAAAAATCGGCCTAGGTCGATTTACTTTCGAGATTAGGGTAAGAGGCTTCCGTGTACTGTCACAGCTGGAAAGGCGCCTGAGCTGTCATGTACCTGGCTTTAAATCTGCCCACCCAGCGGTACCGGTGACTAATACGCAGTTATGCATAATGCGTATTATGTTAAATGATGTCCTCTGTAAGGGCCAGGGGTCAGTGTCCAATCCCACAGTACCCGGAAGTAATCATCCAAATTTTGGGGTACTAAACATCCAAATGCAGGTTTTCTGCCCCCTTTTGGATGTTTTGAGGCTATCGCTAAATGAGGCGACTCATCATTAGTCATGCTTAACCCATTGATCTGATTGAATAAAATCGACCATTAAGGCAATGCCCTGCGAATTAAAGCGACATCTGTGCTGCTCAGCCTCATCATCTGAAGCCAAAGTGCCCAATTTTTTGAGTCAGACATCGATTCCTAAACCTTTTAGCGTTGGCAATTAATGAGGAGTTTTTCCCACTCTTCGGAGTAAGCGTCGTGAATCGACGAAAAATCCTCCCTTCAGAATGCAAGATTGAGGCGACTCTCCCGCGCTCGTGCAACAGATTGAGGCGACTTTCCCAGGTTTTGGAATCAATAAGGCGACTTTCCCACGCCTTGGAAGTAATGAGGCGACTTTCCACCAGCACCGCTGCTGCGTTCAAGTATGGCTTTAAGGATGTTTGTGCAGCTTTTATATCAGTTAGGGAGTATAGGGAAGTATCCAAATTTAAGAGCGCTTGATGAGCGCATTTGCCTGAACCTGAAGGAGCGCGCAAGACATCTGTCATTGATCCAGTCACGGCACTCTCATGTTGCGCCTAGCTAGGCTTGTCGCTACCATCAGTCATTCGACGCTTTTTCTTCGCAAAAGGTTGAAACTTCCGATTACTGTCATAACTGGAAGTCTATTGTATTCAAAATTCTGGCTGGTACTTCATGGCGCGCGCACCCCAACCCTTGTTCGAAACCCACGATAACTTCATCGAGCAGGACTTCAGTTTGCACGGCTCACCGCTGGCCTGCGTCGGCGCCTTTCTGGGCGAGTGTAACGCCGCACTGGAGGCTGACCGCGGCTACGCCGCGGTACGTTCGTTTCTGCGCGCCTTTTCCGACAACGCCCAGACGTTCAACTCGTACCGCAGTCATACCGAGCGCTTACTGCTGTGGGCGCTGCTGGTCCAAGGCAAACCGCTGAATCAACTCAAACGCCAGGATGCCCAAGACTATCTGAACTTCTGTCGAAACCCGCCAGATGACTGGATGGGTCCGGTGACCCGCAGCCGGTTCGTCAGTAACCCGCACGCGCTCGATGCCCGCGAGGCCTACATCCCCAACCCCAAATGGCATCCGTTTAATAGCAAGTCCCGCAAAGTGATCGCTGCAGAAACTCCCAGCACCCCGGAGTATCATGCTGCGAATGGCACGTTGAATCAGGTGTATACGGTCTGCAGTCGCTTCTATGAGTTTCTTGTTGAAGATGGCTTTGCTCAGACGAACCCCTTTCGGCTCCTTAAAAAAGGCAATCGATTCTCCACGGAAGCGCTGGGAGTTACTTCTTCGCGGGCACTTACGCCGTTGCAGTGGGACTTTGTGCTGGATACCGTTGAAGCAATGGCGAACGCCGAACCGGAGCGGCATGAGCGAACATTATTTATTGTTGCTACGCTGTTCGCCATGTACCTGCGGGTTTCAGATCTCTCCGGTCGTAAAAACTGGAAACCCACAATGGGTGACTTCCGCTTGGATGATGAAGGCAATTGGTGGTACTTCGCGGTGGGTAAAGGCAACAAGGCGGCGAAGATTGCCGTGCGGGATATCTACGTAGAGCGCTATTTGAAACGTTATCGGCGATTCCTGGGACTTCCCGAGTTACCTCATCCAGGAGAAACTACGCCTCTGATCACGACGCTCAACGGCCGCGCCGGTTTGTCTGATCGACAGATCCGCGCCCTCCTCCAAACCGTGTTTGATAAAGCTGTAGAGAAGATGCGCAGCGAAGGCCGCGCGAACCACGAGATGGAAAGTCTGCGCTGTGCGTCTGCGCACTGGCTACGTCACACCTCGGCCACCTTTGACGCGCCGCTGCGAAATCCTAAGGACCTGCAGGAAGACTTGCGTCACAGCAACCTCAGTACGACCCAGAACACCTATTATCACTCGCATGATCAGGAGCGCGCACATTCGGTCAAGCGCATTGGCATGCGTGACCGCGGTTGAACTCGAATCACTTGGTCGCCGATCGCCAGCCTGCCCTCCAACATGGCACGAATCCATTTTCTAGGAATTCACAGTGAAAATTACCGGGCTGGTCGAGATTGAGTGCATAACCGATATCATGTGTGACGTCTGCGGGAATTCTACGCGCCTGGCTGCGGGCATTTATCAGTATGGAACCCTACAAGCCCACTGGGGGTATGGCAGCGAACACGACGGCCAGCGATTCGAGGTACACCTCTGTGAGCACTGCTTTTTCCAGACCCTGGCGTACGTGAAGCAAGAGCGACGTGTTCAACAGCTGTTCAGTGATGAGCCGAAGGCTGAGAGCGGTGATTTGGGCTTGGTCGCCCAGGACGACTACTTCCAGGACGCGGGCCGCCGTTGACTGGTCGACCATTAGTCAGCCGGTGGATCCGAATTAGTGGTGGTCTATCTCTCAGCGGGCAGCTCAGAACTGGCTGCTGGCATCCCCTACCCCCTAATTCTTAAGGAGGGTCTCGCAGATGAGCGAAATTCGAAAGGCGAGGAATGTTGCCGGTCGAGAGGCGATTTTCCAGTCCAAGGCACAATCCAGAGTCATGGCCAGCGGAGATTGGCTGACCTGGCCTGAGCTAAATGCGCTGCTGCCGGAGTTAGCAGAGCAACTCAGCGCCGGCGCTCCTGGCCGGTATTTAGACGGTGCAATCTTCTCTATCAACTACGAGGGCGTGGAGTACTTTCCACGTTTTGCCATCGATGCATGCGCCTTGGCCATTGCGGCCCGGGGAATACAGCGCGTCATCGCTGTGCTGGCCACCAGGCTGAATGGCTGGGGCATGGCGTTATGGTTCGAATCATCCAATTCGTATTTGGGCGGTAAGCTGCCGAAGGACATCATATCGTCCGACCCCGACGCGGTGGTTCAAGCCGCACAGTACGAGATAGATGGGGCCTTGCATGGTTAGCGCTGCTCGTAGCTAGGCCCATCGCCGCGCCTCGCTCGCTATACCCAAGAGACAAAACCGCTTTATTTAGCGACGCCCTCCTCCATTCAGGCTTCCGGCCGGCAGTCTTCGGCAGTGCTAGTCAGGAATCTTCCACGATTCTCGACACGGTGTCCTGTACAGGCCAATTGAAAAACGGGGAGCAGCGGCGGTGGCCATAGGCATTTTGGATGTAGAAGGGGCCACCTTAGCCATGGAATGATCTACGCATAGCTACGCTGCTCCCCGAAGCGGGTTTCAGTGAGCAGCGATGGTAGTCGATCCAGGACGACATGAACACTATAGCGCTCATTTTGGGCGCTGAATCGACGGTCAAGGCTTGAGCGCCTCTTTTTTCACCTGTTTGATCAGCCCGTCGAAGCTCACCTCCGGGTCTTGGATAAGATACGCAGATACGATGAGGCTGAGTGGGTGGACACCCATGCGGCCGGCCAGCTCTTCAATTTTTTGGATGGTCGGCGACTTGAGTCCTCGTTCGAGGGAGCTTACGTAGGTTCGACTACTGACTACGGCGAAATCTTCCTGGGTCAGATCGTGCGAAATGCGCATGCGCCGCAGTGCCTCACCCAGGGATTCACGGATTTCCATCATCATTCCTCATAAAAGGAATGATGAAGCGCTATCGAACACGATAGGGCTACAATCTATAGTGTTCATTGTGGGATAATTTGAGTTTTCCAGCCCTGGTGACTGGTCGCCTAGGGGTATGCAGCGCTCAGTGGAGCCCGTTTTGATCTATTTGTCCGAATCTCACACCCGTACTGTCCGTACGGGTTCCTATTGTGAAATTGAAGGGATGTGCTTTTGGGTAACCTTGCGGCCGCTTTTCAACGGTGAGAGCGAGCGAGCAGCTGTGGTTGAAGATGCCTACGAACTCAACGTCTTCCTGTCCCAGGCAACGGGCGTCGAGATCGCGCAGGTACAAATGCTATGCCCTCCTTCCATCACCGGACGTCCGCACTGGAGTCTGGAAGAGCTTCGTAAGATTGTGATTCACCGTGGGCTTGAGTCCTCGCAAAGCGCAGTGATTTACGAGACTGCGGTGGCCACCTACAAATTAGGTGACCTCGATTTACGCCTGCGGAAACGGTCACACGCGTTGTACTCAGCGCGAAACCTGAAAGCGCGAATCACCAGCGCGGCCCCTCAACCTAAGTCTGCTGACGAACCGCAGTTGTACGCGCACTTTTGATGTAGGAACGCACACCGTCGTTGAACGGTGAAGCGTCCACACATGTTTTTTCGGCGCGAGGCCCCCGAATTGGTTGTTCACTGATCCGATGCCACCCGCGGCCGCTCTCCTGGCAGCCTTCCCTGCCCCACGTTAGGAAGATGAGTACTCATGGACACCCTAGCAAAAGCCGCAGACGCATTGCGGGATGCGCAACATATCATGGTGTTTACCGGCGCTGGCGTTTCTGCCGGCAGCGGCATTCCGACTTTTCGTGACCGACTAACCGGGTTGTGGGAGCGCCAAGACCCTCAACGGTTAGAAACCGCGAAGGCATTTCGCGAAAACCCGGCGCTGGTTTGGGGCTGGTACCTATGGCGTCGCCAGCAGGTCATGCAAGCTCTGCCCAATGCGGCACATCAGGCGATCCACCGGTTATCTGGCAGCGGTCGGAGTGTCACTGTGGTTACTCAGAATGTTGATGATCTGCACGAGCGGGCGGGCAATCAGGACGTGCTTCATCTCCATGGCAGCCTGACGCTTCCCAAGTGTTTCAGCTGTCATCGCTCTGTCGCGGGATCGCTTGAATTTCCGAGCTTTCCAGCGGAAGGCGCATTGATAGAACCGCCCCGCTGCCGACGGTGCAACGGTCGCTTACGTCCAGCTGTGGTGTGGTTTGGTGAGGATCTTCCGCCAGGCGCATGGAAAACCGCCAGTCGAACAGCACGACAGTGTAATGTCATGCTTTCTATCGGGACTTCCGGCGTGGTCCGGCCCGCTGCTGACTTACCAGAAATGGCGTTGGCGTCTGGTGCAGTGGTGATACACGTCAATACCCTAGATGTATCCATGAATGGGCCGAAAGAGATCATGCTGATTGGCCCCGCTGAGAAAATACTGCCCGATCTGGTTGCTCTGGCGCTGAACGACTGAGTTATCGCAGCGCTGCCAGTGTTTATTTCGTCCAAGCTCTCCCTTCGTCTGTTCCACTTGGCGGGCCTTAAAAAATCCGTGAGAATGTCATTTGGCCATTACCAAATGTACGGAACACTCATATGCCACGGAAGCGCAAAGGGAGCGGCGGCGGGTCGATCGCTCTGTACGCCCTGTTATTTGTTATTGCCCTCTTGGCACAGATCCCTAAACAGGTGTGGATTGCCATTGGGGTCGTCTTGGGCATAGGCGTATTGATATGGGCCGTCAGACGTGCCACCCGGGCAAAGCCTTACGTTCCTGAAGATGACTTTTCTGTCGAGATCGCTGCGGTGTCTCGACACGCAACGTCCCCCAGTGTCACTGTCCAGTTCAGCACCAGTACCCGCGAACCAGACTTCCATACTGTCCAGGTCGGCTCCTCCAGCGACAGTCAGAGTTACGCCATTCCAAAGCCAAGTGCCAAGCCCGCGGGGGTTCGTTGGCTGGCTGAAAATGAGTCCGTTAACGTGGCTGGGTTGGCCATCCCCGGCGGACTGCTTTACATCACCGAGCGGGCGACTCAATTTGGCCAAACTGAACCGTCCCTGATCGACGCCACGCTCCGTGTCGCGCGCTCACCGATGAACCTCACCGAGCGACAGATGCCGTACTGGCCAAGCTACCGGAGCATCACGCCCGAGGCGCGGCGAGCGTACCTGCAATGGTTGGCAGGAGGTCGTCGCCAGCCTGCTGATGCGGGTTACGTGTTCCTGTTTTTCTATGGGCTTGAACGCCGTGCGCTGATCGATGCACCGACCGACCCTCAGGCCAAGGCAGAAATCCCGGCCATCAAGGCCGAGGTCGAGCGTTTACTTGGTCTTTACGGCGATAACAATTCTTTCCGCGGTTACGCTACCCGTTTCCTCGCCCATATCGACGCGGGCGCTGTTCAGCCTCAGAGCTACCTAAGCGAGCCCGGCGCCAGCCCCGCAGATGGGTATGAGCTACCTATGTCCCTGCGCGTTGCGCTGGGACAGATGGCCGTGGACAAGTATCCGCTTAATTCGAGCTGGGCATTGGCCTGGGCGCTTGCAGAGCCCAACATCTCCAGGCGCACACCTGTGACGCGGTGTCCCGAGCAATTCGCAGCGCTCTTCAAACACGAATTCGCGAAGCGCTATCCCAGCGGCATTGTGCTGCCTCAGAACAAGACCAAGCTGAAGGTCGCCTATCGACCCGCTACTGCCGGATTGAATATTCCGGCAGTAGCCGTAGGTGACCTTCCTGATGTCGCGGCGACCTCAGGAACGCGTAACAAGCTGCAGGTCATTGTCGAGGACTGCACCTCCGTACTCGACGCTTTCAGTCGGTACCTAGGGCGTAATCCAGACGCCGGAGATAGCCTGGAAGCCATCCTGCAGTTGCCAACCGAACTCTGGCCTACTGAGGCAAAAGCAGAGCTCGAACAGTTGGAGCAACGCGTCGGGGGCGAAACCATCTGCATGAGTTTCGGAGAGCTGGCAGGTCGATTCAAATCGGCCGGCGCGCTTTCCCGTGACAAAGTGATCGCCCTTGCCCGGGCGTTGGAGAGCAAGCGGATCGGATTGGAACCCGACGTCCTGTCTGGCAGCCGCACCCCCAAGTCTGAAGACACCATCGCGCTGTTCGCGGCGGACTCTGACGAAGGCACGCTTCGCTCTACCGATGCCTACAGCGCCGCAGCAGTGACGTTAGACCTGGCCAGTGCAGTCGCTGCAGCAGACGGTGACACCTCGCTTGAAGAAGTAAGTCTGCTGTCAGGCCACATTGACTCGTGGGATCACCTCTGCATCGCGCATCGCAAACGCCTGAAAGCGCACCTCCAAATTCAGCTGAAGCAACCGCCCACGCTGGCAAGCCTCAAGAAGAAGCTTGAGCCCTTGACCCTCGAGGCCAAACGGAAAATTGCCAGCTTCCTGGCCCACCTGGCACATGCGGATGGCGAGGTGACGCCGCAGGAAGTGAAGCTGCTTGAGCGCGTGTACAAATCGCTCGCTCTCGATCCGCAGTTCGTCTACAGCGATCTCCATAGTGCAGCCGTTCGCCCTTCCCAGGTCATGGAGGCAATGCCTTCGACTGTCGCGCCGGCGACTGCGACGGAGGCGTCAGAAGGCATGGGTTCAGGCTTCGCACTGGACATGAGCAAGGTCGCTCGTCTGCAACAAGAAACGGCAGAGGTGTCGGCGCTTCTGGCCAGCGTCTTCAATGAAGAGTCTCCCCCCGAAACATCTGGCGCCTCGGCACCAGAAACGCTTCAAGATCAGGAGGGCAGTAGCGCCGAACAGCTTGCTACCGTTCATGGTTTGGACGTCGAGCATTCTGCCTTCCTCCGCCTGTTGGTTTCTCGGACTGAATGGAGCCGCGCTGAGCTGGAAGACGCAGCCAGTGATATGGAATTGATGCTGGATGGCGCCCTGGAACGGATCAACGACACAGCATTTGAGCTGTTCGACATGCCCGTGACTGAAGGCGATGATCCCATCGAAATCAACCCCGAAATTCTGGATGAATTAGCCCTATGAGTAAGATACGAGCCAAGGATCGCGACGCGGTCATTCAATCGCTGCGTGCGGGTGTTGTGCCCCGTGTAGGGCAGCACCTGATCCAGGTAGGTCGGGCGGGTGAACTCGACTCGCTGCTCAAGGATGTGGATCGTCTCGCAGATGGCGGCTCCGCATTCCGCGTCGTCGTTGGCGAGTATGGCGCGGGTAAAACCTTCTTCCTCAACCTGGTTCGCGGCATCGCAATGGAGCGCAAGCTCGTCACCATGCACGCTGATTTGAATCCGGACCGTCGTCTTCATGCTTCGGGTGGTCAGGCGCGATCCCTTTACTCCGAACTGGCCAAGAACATGGCCACGCGCACCAAACCCGATGGCGGCGCGCTCCAGGGTATCGTTGAGAAATTCATTTCCCAGGCTAAAACGGAAGCCAAGGCTAAAGGTGTTGAGAGCGAGGTCGTCATTCGTGAGTACCTGGCGGAGCTCACCGAAATGGTCAACGGTTATGACTTTGCCGACGTCATTGCTGCCTATTGCCGCGGTTTCGAGGAAGGCAATGAACAGCTTAAGGCTGATGCCATCCGCTGGCTGCGCGGGGAATTTTCCACCAAGACCGATGCCCGCGCTGCGCTAGGCGTCCGCACGATCGTCGACGATGCCTCCGTTTACGATCAATTGAAATTGCTCTCGCGGTTCGTGCGTCTGGCTGGCTTCGGCGGACTGATGGTGTGCCTGGATGAGTTAGTCAACCTGTACAAACTGGCGAACACTCAGGCCCGGAATGCCAACTACGAACAGATTCTTCGGATCCTCAATGATTCGTTGCAGGGCTCGGCTGAAGGCCTGGGCTTTGTGCTGGGCGGCACGCCAGAGTTTCTGATGGACACGCGTCGGGGGCTCTACAGCTACCCTGCCCTGCAATCGCGTCTCGCAGAAAACAGCTTTGCGAAGTCTGGACTGGTTGACCTTTCTGGGCCTGTCATTCGGCTCAGCAGCCTGACCCCTGAAGACTTCTACGTGCTGCTGCAGAAGCTGCGCAATGTCTATGCCTTCGGCGAAGCTGAGAAGTTCTTGCTGCCGGACGAAGCCATCCCAGCGTTTATGGCGCACTGCAACCAGCGCTTGGGCGAGGCCTATTTCCGGACGCCGCGCACGACCATTACCGCTTTCATCAACCTGCTCGCGGTCATCGAGCAGAACCCTACAGCGGACTGGCGCACCTTGCTGGGCGCGGTGGAACTGGCCAAGGATGAGGCTGGCCAACAGGATCTTGAAGTTGAGGCCGACGATGAGCTCGCCAGCTTCAAGCTCTGACTCTTCTTCGTTTGAGCGTCTTCATCCCGAGGTTCAGCAATGGGTCTGGTCACAGGGGTGGACGTCGTTACGTGATGCCCAAGAGTGGGCGGTACCAGCGTTGGTGGGCGCTGATCGCGATGTGATCATTGCAGCGTCTACCGCAGCAGGCAAAACGGAGGCCGCATTCCTCCCTATCCTGACCAACCTGCTCAACGACCGCGAGCCCGCCGGCGCAGTGCTATATATCAGCCCACTCAAGGCACTGATCAATGACCAATGGGACAGGCTCAGCCGGCTGTGCGAGCGGCTAGAGCTCCCCGTCGTTGCCTGGCATGGTGATGTGGCAGCAAGCAAGAAACAACGGTTCCTGAAATCGCCTGAGGGCATCTTGCTGATCACGCCGGAGTCCCTCGAAGCCCTCTTCGTAAACAGGGGCTCAAGTTTGCCCGGGGCTTTTCAGAACCTGCGCTACATCGTCATCGATGAGCTTCATGCCTTCATTGGCAGTGAGCGCGGTAAGCAACTGCAATCGCTCATGGAACGGGTTGAGATCGTCGTAGGCAGGGCGCTGCCTCGCGTAGGACTTTCCGCGACGCTTGGGGAGATGTCGCTGGCCCGGAAGTTTCTGAGGCCGGTTCGCCCGGATGACATCACCATCATTGAGTCGAAATCCTCTAACCAAGAACTCCAGGTGCAAGTCCGCGGCTACCTTGAACAGCCGATGCAACAGGTGGTGGCGGAATACCCTGGGAAATCGTCAACAGATGAAGGCGACGAACAGGAGGAGACCTCTGGCACCAAGGTGGCAATTGCAGGCCATCTGTACAAGGTGCTGAGAGGGCACAACAACCTGATCTTCCCCAACAGGCGCCAAGAGGTTGAATGGTTTGCCGACCGACTGCGCTCACTGTGCGATAACGATGGCGTGCCAAACGAGTTCTGGCCGCACCACGGTAGCTTGTCCAAGGAACTGCGCCAGGATGCCGAGCGCGCGTTGAAGGCGGGAGATCCTCCTGCTTCTGCCGTATGCACTACTACCTTGGAGCTGGGTATCGACATCGGTAACATCCGGACGGTCGCACAGATCGGTTCCCCACCCTCTGTGGCAAGTCTCAGGCAACGGCTTGGCCGCTCGGGTCGTCGACCCGGTGAGCCTGCAATGCTCAGGGCGTACTGCCGAGAGCGCCCCTTAACGGATCAGTCTGATCTCTCCGATCAGTTGCGTGAGGGCCTTGTCCAAACGGTCGCTATGATCCGCTTGCTGATCGGTGGATGGTTTGAACCACCTCGGTCGGGAGGCTTGCACGCCTCGACACTGGTGCAGCAGTGCTTGTCGTCAATTGCTCAGCTCGGCGGTGCCTCGGCAGCGCAATTATGGGGAAATCTCATAGCAAGCGGCAGTTTTGCGAGCGTCACCAAGCCTGATTTTCTGTCTTTGCTGAAAGGTATGGGTGAGAAAGAGCTGATCGTCCAGGACAGCTCAGGACTTCTGCTGCCAGGCGAACTCGGGGAGCGATTGATCAACCATTATGAGTTCTACACTGCATTCACGAGCGATGAAGAGTTTCGTTTACTCAGGGATGGCAAGCCACTTGGCTCGCTGCCCGTCAGCAAACCCCTGACCAAGGGGCAACGCATCATTTTCGGCGGCAGACGTTGGCAGGTTCAGAGTGTCGACCTGGAAGCGAAGATGATCGTAGTCACGCCGGCGCGGGGCGGCGAGCCCCCTCAGTTTGATGGGCTAGGTGCGCAGGTGGATGATCGCGTCAGGCTTGAAATGCGAAACGTGCTGATGGAAACCACCCCCTGTCCTTTCCTGGACAAGCACGCTCAAGTCCTTCTGGAGGAGGCTCGGAGTAACTTCCGTGCCCTCGGATTGGGTAGCACGGCAATTGTTGGCTCCGCCAGTGTCAGCTACGTGGCGACCTGGCGAGGGGACTACACCAACGATGCGCTGGCCTTGCTGCTCCGGCATGTGGGCATTCACTGTGAAAACACAGGGCTCTTCCTGGAAGTTGCATTCAGTGAAGAGGATACGTTGCGAGCGTTGCGCGTGGTCGGTCAAATGGATATTTCAAATGTAGAGCCCATCTTGGAGAGCGTAGAAAACATGATCCGAGAGAAATGGGATTGGGCCCTTCCCCGCTCGCTCCTAATGAAGTCATTTGCCTCGAGCCATCTTGATCTCCAGGCCGCGGTTTTAACAGCACGACTTCTTGGCGAAGAGGCGTAGGGCGAGGCTAGCGCCCATGGCGTCTCCTCTCCTAGGATTTAGGCCTTGTTGGATGAATCGAAATCATCTACGATCTCTTCATACACCACTTGGTTAGGAGTCAGCACGGTAGCTGATTTCGCCTTGGGATATGCGAAAGCACATAAAAGCCACCTCCTGGGTGGTTTTTTTGTGCCTGCTGTTTTGGCCCCTGACGGACACTTCCAGCCTGTAGCAAAGACCCGACGCAAGTATCCCGACTCCAGGCTTGCTGGTCCACGTAATGGTGGCCAAGTTTGCCGATCACTTGCCGCTGTACCGGTAGGAGAAAATTTTTGGCCGCATCGAGCTGGCAATCGCTTTCTCGACCATAGCCCAGTGGGTTGGGCAAACTGACGTGCAATTCCGGCCGCTGGTCGATGCGCTGAGTGAACCTGTGCTGAAGCAGAGCGTGATTCAAGCTGATGAAACGCCCGTGCAAATGCTTGCGCCGGGCGAAAAGAAAGCCCATCGGGCCTACGTCTGGTCCTACAGCACTACGTCGATCTTGACGCTCGACTTTAGCCCAAGTCGCGCTGGCGAACACGCGCGCAACTTCTTGGGCGACTGGAACCCACTCATATTAGGTCTGATAAGCGAACGTTATCTGGCCTTGGGAGTGCCGTTGGGGCGGACTCGCTGGCTCACGCCACTACCGTGGCAGCCGAAGCGCTTACTGACGCCTTTGCGGCGTGGATATTGATATGGGTCAGTACCGCCCTGCTGCTGCCACCGATTGCCCTACCTAGAGGGCACCTCCCGACCCGAAGCTGCCCTTCACGAAGGGCAACAATCTGCCAATGGCGGTCATTCAGGCCGATTACAAAGGGGTTTCATTCAGCTTGATCCACATTTTTCATCGCGGCTTTCATACTCTCAAAATATCGCTTTTCGAGTATACCCAGAGCCTTAAAGGCCTTGACCCGCTTAGTCGGATCGTCAATGTCTAAGTTCTCGCCAGCCTTATCCAACTCAGCATGCGCGAAGTCAGCAAATTTATCGATGATTTCGGGCATCGTCATTAACATGCTTGCGTCGTATTGCTGCAACGCTTTGGACGTGAAATAAGATCGCACAGCATGCGCCCGCTCCGAAACTTTGGAGCTCCATATCAGCTGCGCGAGACCGACGCCTTGCTGAATCCCTCCAAGCATTACTTCAATAAACTGTATCAAGCCGACGTGGCTAATCATGAGTTCAGCAGAATCATGATATTTTGTGTTAACCAACACATTTTTTAGCCGCCGATCTGCTGTCACGAAAATAGATTTTTCGCCCTTTTCAAATTCGCTACTGAGCACGGAGACCTGAATAGCATCATGCTCAATCAGCAAAGGCGTTTTACCATGAGACAGGGAATTGGCATACGCCCGTTCCATGATGCTGTAGAGCTCTGAAAATACGGTGTTTTTAGGTATTGAAACGACCTCAAAACCTTGTTTGATCAACCAAGTCTTGAGCTTGGACTCATTGCTGAACGGAGCAAACCGAGCTAGATAGTCCGGGAATGTGATCTCCTGGTTATTGGCGATCCAATTGGCGTAGCCAGCAATAAATACGTTCGTGTTTGTAGAACCGCTGTACATTGCATCGCTCATGGCGATGGCTTTGAAGTCATCGCCAGCCTCCCTGAAATAAGCTTCCGCTTTGGCCTTATGATTAATTATTTCATTGAGATAAACGTCTGCTACGAGGAGCTTTAGGCTAACTGCTGCGGAGCTGGAGGCTTCCTTGAGCTTCGCAATAGCCTGTTTATAGAGTGTGGTGTAGGCATGTCCTTCCGCAATAATCGGGAGCACAACGCTGGCGTCGAAGTAAATCTTCCTCGGCAGGATAGCCTTGCTGAGCAGGATCGAATGAGGGGATTTGAATGCCAGTTCGATCGCAAAGCTCAATCGTCCCAACTCGGAAAGGATTTCGGCCTCCTCAACGGTCGGATGGGCAAACTGATTCTGAAGCACTCGCAGCAGCCGTTCTTTGTCAAACGTGAAGATGTCATGGGCGCACTCGTTCATTAGCGATGCCACCGATATGGCCTCAGGCACTCGCCCTGCCGAAAATGCTACGCCTAAGTCCCACCCACGGCGATTAATAATACCGTCAAAGAATCGACCGATTACGGTGCGTACGTTCTCAGGCACATCCCAGCCTTCCGACACGTAAGCGCGGCTGACGGTACTTTCAACTAATCGGGCCATCACAGTACCCAAGAGATCTGACTCTTCTTGATCCCCAACCCACACATATGTGTCGTCAGCTTGATAGGCACAAAGACCAGAGTCCATTAATGAGCTCAATGCGGATTCCAGTAGGTAAATTACCTCCCCACTGTTGACGCCGAGCGTGAGCCGCATTTTCTCGGTTAGCTCAGCGATACTAATTGACTGTGGAGCGCATTCTTGAAGAAGGGCGGATACGACTCCTTCCGCCACCGCAACTCTCAGAGCCTTAGAAGATCCTGTGTGTGCCCTAGCATAGCATGTGGCCAAAAATTGCTTGGTGAAGCTGAACGGAGAGTTCTTGGCTGCTTCGGCTGTAAGGTCATCCTTGGCGCTATTAAACTGCGCCAATCCAGACCATAAGGCCGCGTGATTATCTTTGGCGTCATACCTCACAACCTCAATATTCAAGTGGTGGGCCTTTTGGACGAATTCTGAGTCTATGTCGGAGGGGAGCAAAGCCAAATGTCGGCCAGCTGAGGAGCTTCCGAATTTTTTATCAAGCTCACCAAATACGTGGCGAATGGCTGGATCGTAGAAGGAAAAGCCAAGAAACAGGACGTTTCTGTGCGAAAAACATGTGCGCAGCAATTCTAGATACGTCTCATCCTTTAACAGGTTTTCAAAATGCTGCTTGGATAATACTATGCATTCCGGGTGCTCGACAGCGCCATGGATTCTCGCAACGAATTGCTTTTCTTCCCACTGAGCCTGTTTAAAAGATGCGTCCCCGTACTTGTAGTCTCTCGGACGTTTACCTTTGGCGGTCCCGATGGCTTGAAGAATACTCTCATCAAAGTTTGTTGTGAGACAGCCTTTAAATGGAAGGCTTGCTACGTCAGAGATTGCGTTCGCATCGTATTCTGACAATAGACTGGCTATCAAATTGTACTTGTCACCTGTATTCATGTCATCGCTCAACATGAAATAGTCTACCGCGGTGGTGAGATCGCCTTTTTCAGCACGCTTTGTCATCATGTCAGCTGTGGCGGAATCGAAAGGTCTGACGCCCGCGGCGAGGTCACGAATAAGTCCCCGCCACGTAGGTAAACCCGCTTTGACCGATACATCTGCCCCTGTGAACAGAATCGGATCAGTAGCCTTATGAAAGAATTTTTTCAAAGCTTCAGCGATGACATCGGTCACGTACTTCAATCTCCCTTTGGCGCTCAGACTTCCCGACGAATCTGATTATTGGCGAATGCCGAGCCCTGATCAGATGGTGTTTACCTGACTTTCAAAGCCTGCTTATTGTCACAATCATGTCACAGTGCATTGGCGATTAGCCATCACCTGAGGTGATTTTTATGACACTATTCTCCTGACCGCACGACCATGAGTGCCATAACATCACTGTCCCACCACAGGATCGACTGCGGCGTATCTTAGGGGCATAGCCCTCCCTGCCGCGTCCCACTACTGTCCGTTAGTACCTCTTCTGGCAGCTTTGGGTCGTCAAACGTGAACTACTGCTTTCGCTTCTTCGCCCTGCGGGGGGGGGGCTGGTGAGCATCGATGAAAGTCACTCATTATTTGCAAGGCAATTTCCCACTTCTTGCATGCATGGGAACGGCTTTACGCAGGCCGTCTGTTAATGACCTTTCTCTGCGGGCCCGCCAAAGGCGTGCAACTGATAGTCGGCGACCGCCTGGAAATGGTGTTCTGCCATCAGCCGAAGGCGCTCCAGCTCCGCTCCAACTACTCCTTTAGCCTGGGCGTCGTGGTACAACTTGAGTGCTTCCACAGCCTCGGTGTATAGCGGGTGGTCGGGCATGAGCACCTTGCTCAGATATCGTTTCACGATCTCTCCCTTGGGCCATTGCGATCCAACATGACGCCGTTCCATCAAGGCATGTATTTAGCCTACCACTGCTGATCAGCTTGGACGGAGTGGGCGTACATCAATGCTTCGTCCGCGAGCTCCAACATATCGGCCAAGGTTCCTGAATCGACGGCATGTATGTCACGTAGTGCGTATGCGTGATGCAGAAGCTCCCGGTGATGTTTCTTAGGTGCGAGGAGCAGGGCCTCGGTGTCGTTGAGCAGCTGTCGCCACTCTTGGATCGACATTACGGGCAGGTTGGTGCCTGGCATGGCGGCATTCTCCATAACTGTATGTGCATACAGTATTCTGAAAATGCCAGGCTGCATAGGTACTGCGGACGAAATGCGCCTGCGAAGAGAACAGATCAGTCACTGGTACGTTTTCGCTTGGGGTGGCGATGCCTCGCCCAGATGAATTACCTGACTGCATCACTATAGAAAAAGCCCCCATCAGGGGGCTTTAGCAATTACCGGTGGGACGTGTTACTGGGCGAGCCATCCCTCAACTACGTCGGCACCGTACTGAGCCTTCCATTCCTTGAGCAGCTTGTGGTTGCCGCCTTTGGTCTCGATGATCTCGCCGTTGTGCGGGTTCTTATACTGCTTAACCTGGCGCGCACGGCGCGGTGCCTTCTCTGCTGCCACAGGGGCAGCCGCACGACGGCTGGCTTGAGGATCCAGGATGTTGATGATGTCGCGCAGGCTGAAACCGTATTTGTTCAGCAGATCACGCAATTTGGTCTCAAATTCTATCTCCGCTTGCAGCTCGGTGGAGCCTTTCATAGCTTCCAGTTCGGCCAGCTGTGCGGCCAATGTTTGCTCAAGCTTACGGAATTCTGCGAGACGGGACATATGAGATCCTCAATTTAAGGGAAACAGGTGGAACATCCTAAAGCATCCCGCGAGAGATGTCTTTTAATAGGATGTTGGTGCTGGATCTTCGTTCGGTTTAACTAGCCTTGAATCTTCTAGAGATCAGGAAATTATGCCTGGCCTTATCAATCATCTGTCTGGGGCGAAAGCATCATCATTTATGACTCAGAGCAATCCGGTACCCTGATCAACCTAGGCACGAGTTACAGGAGTTCCTGAAACGCTCGCGCCTTGCACAATTTGCAAGGGCCTCAGACCCCGCAGGCATCATACCGGATGGGGACACGCACACTCCACCCAGCTTCTTTTAGCCGCCTCCCCCGGCAGCTATGGATAGAAAGCAGCCCATCGCGGCTGACCGCAATCGACCCAAAACGGTTTGTTCGTAAGAGGCAGAAACCAGCCAAAAGCTGCCACTCAACGCGACTCCATAATTCCCACTCGACCGCGCGTCATTTAAGTCATAGTTCAATGCCAGTCAGCCGCCGGCTGAAAAAGTTCGAACCCTGATCCAGCAACTAAGCCCACTTAGGCTAGTAAATCCCAACCTTAACCTCCCAAAGCACGCGCAGTCGAGACGACTCGGGAGGACACACAAGTCAAGCTTGCTGAAACTAACATTTCTCATTGCTAAGGGGCTTGAGACACCCAGATCAATAAAGCTACCGATAGAATCGGGATTGAAAAGGCGAGAGGCATTAACAGAAGCCGAAGCGGTGACGATGCTGCCAAGGTTGATAAACACAAAGCAAGATTTTTTAACATTGGCCGGTACCCAACATGAAAATGTAATTGAGTTTCCGGCTGATTCACTGCTTCTCCGAGGTCAATCGGAGAGGGTGAAGATCTGCCCTGCCGCACCTCTGTAAGGTTTGGCGGACTTACACTCAGGAAGATCCTGATGCTAGAGGCAAAGCGAGCAGTATGCAACAGCAACACACCCACTCGGGTGGGGGCATCGCCCGACTGGGCGGCTCCGCGATCACAACTCAACAGGGATGAAAGCTACTTCAGGTCCAGTAATAAGGTGCTAGGGTACTCAAGGTCGGTACTGTGATGCAGTTGAGAGCTGCGCTTATGAACGCGGAGCGCTAGCCCTGCCTCTAGCCCGCCATCTATGAAAAAACGATACCTCTAACAGATGCATCGCCGCTATATTGATGGCAAACGGGCATCACTTGGCGGTACAGGCATTGGAAGACCTAGCGACAAAAATTCTGCCCTTGGTTCAGATGTTGATACCAGGCTTCATCACTACCATGATTTTTTACTGGCTGGCCGACGTAAAAAAGCCAGGTCAGTTTGAGCGTACGGTACAGGCGCTGATTGGTACCGGCATCATCACCATCATCGTGTCAGGAATTTCAAAGGTCCTGCTGTGGATGGGTGACCATTGGTTCGATATTGGTTTATGGACCACAGACGTAGAGAGCGCGTGGGGGATCGCACTCGCGGTATGCCTAGGCTTGGGACTGTCATACGCGTCCAACCATGACTATCTATACGGGATTGCCAGGCAGCTTGGACTCACATCACGTGCCTCATACCCGGAATGGGTCTACGCATTTCGCAAGCGATCTGGGCATAGCGTAGTGTTGACTCTGCTGGATGGCCGACGCCTCTTCGGATACCCCCAAGTGTGGCCAACTGATCCCGCCACAGGCCATTTTCTGATTACACAGCCGTGCTGGCTAGATGAGCAGGACGAATGGGTCGAAATGCCGGGAATTGAGAGTTATTTAGTCTCAAATTCCGACGTTTTGATGGTTGAGTTCCTTGAGCTACAGGAGACAACGAATGACCAGTAAGAGCGACACAAACAAAAAGCATGTGGTGGAGCGAGTCAGTAACGAGGGGATGAATGTTAGCCCGCCAGCACCAGTTAACGTTCGCCCCGCTACACCACCGCCTTCGCCGCCTAAAGCGCCCAACAAGTAGAGGTGACCAATGTACGAAGAAAGAGGGATATCGCCACAGCCACGCCGGCCAAGCGGCAGCGAGCCACAGCGTCCCAGTCCGGTAAGCCAGCGGCCATCCACCCCACCTAAAGCCCCGCCCGCCCCTCCACGTCGGAACGGATGACGCGCTTAGCTCTCCACCCTGTGCCAGCCCGGGTTAATCGCTACTCCAAATCACTCTATGTAAGGATTCAGCATGTCGAATCATGCAGGAAAGCCCACCTCAGTCAACGGTGGAGTGAGCAAAGAGACAACGAGCCAGCGCCCTGCAACTCCACCAAAGGCGCCGCCTCCCGCGCCTAAGAAAAAGTAGGGTTCAACGGCGACGCAGGAAACAAGCGCGAATCGGGTAGAATTGCTCGACTCCGCAGCAGGCGTTCCTGCTGCGCCGTTACCCCCTAAAGGACGCAGTCGGCGTAATTGTAGGTGGTAAGCTGGACACGATTTGGATGATCCCATCTACGATGTTTTTTGCCATTCGCTGAGATACTTCTGCGTCACCCCTCGAATGAACGATGCTGTTCCTGATGTGTACCCACTCGTGCAGTCTAGGGAGCCACTCAGATTGGATTACGCTTTGGCTAACAGCATTTTTTATCATTCCCAGCAGCGACTGGTGATTTGGCCTTGTCGCACTGTCCTCGTCTCTGTATCGCATCACGCTCCGCAGTTCACCCTCAAGATAGGTAACCGCCGATACGATCGCCGCACGGTACTCCCTTACCCTCAGAAGCCGGCGGGCCTCATCCAATTGAGAGTTACGATCTGATGGAAGCTCCCTTTCCAGGGTTGTAATCAGATCTAGGGCGAAATCTTCTGACTCAGAGGTCAGCAGATCAGGCCGATAAATCACCGTGACGTCCTCCAGAGCAAGAGGCAACTGCTGACCTTTCCTCATCACTACAATCAGTTTGAGCGACCTGCCCTTCTCCTTCCTCGACGCCGCGCGACTGATCGCCATCTTCAATTCAACCATTGTCCAGTTGGACGACAGATCAATGACCATTGCAATCGACCGGTCGATGAGTGCGTCCAGCTTCGCGATAACCATATCCCCTGGGGAAATCACTCCGTCAGCCGTAATCGGGACAAGGTTGATATCCTCCAAGGCGGGAAATACCTGGTCTTTGTAGAAAGGCAGGACTTCCAACGGCAGCGAGAAGAAGCAAAGCCGCGATGGCGCTGACCGTGGTAGCGACAGTTCTTGCATCGTCCGCTCTTCAGTCGGCTTCATCACGGTGAAAGCTTCATCCCTGAGAAGCTCTCGCAGCTCATCAAAAGCTGCCGCTAGGATTTCACCGTACTTGTCTCGTGTGCCCGGCAGATTGATCACCTTTACCCCGCGGCGCTCGAACCGCGAAATATCGGACTGATTCGCGCCTACAACGATCGTGTAGGCAAATCGTCTGGTGCGCCCCAGGCGCTGCGATACCACATGCCAAATCTGCCGGAAATCTGGATCGTCGAGACTGTACCCGACCAATACCGCAGTCTTGGTGATCAGCAAATTCGCGAGGTAGGTTGCGAACAGCGGATAGTTCGCGAGAAAGCCGTCGTAGTCAGCCTCCGTGACCACCATCCTTCTCGGATGGTGAAGGTCGCCATGGAGCTTGAGCAGGTTCACACCGGCCTTGGATGAATTCAGCGACAGCTGCTCCTCTTCAAGGATCGGATAAACAACATTGGGCCCAAGCCGGTACTCCTGCTCCAGCAAAAAATCGAAATTCGTTGTGCAGACGATATCGAACGGGATGGAGCAGAAGCTCTTGTGCGCTGCCCCGGGCTGGGCTTCGTGGATCAGCAACACTTGTGTGAGCTTGTCCATCAGCCTCGCCCGGCCCAGCTCATGCTCGTAAGCAGAAATCGCGTCGAGGGCCCCACTGGAATTGAAGTCAATAAGATCGTCTTCGAGAAGCTTACCTAGCTCCCCCCAAAGCGGAGGTCTCTGACCTGACGTGACATGGGCATTCAAGGACATACCGGCCCCGATGATTGGCAGCCATCTGCCGTTTACGAGGTCGTCGAGGACAGGCTTGGGAAAGTACTTGAGGTAGGTTGTGGTCACTGCTAGATCCCTCTTGAGCAGCGCCGGACAATATCAGTAATGGCACTGGGATGCCACGCTCCCATGCCTCAGCAGCCTGGTTAAAAGAGGGAAAAATCTCATTGGCAGAAGTCTACATAAGTTTGAAATCCTGAATCGCCCCGAACTCGTTAGGAAGACATCAATGCCTATGTGACTGCTACGCTGCAGCCCGGCCATATCACCGCGATGCTCGAAGATACGAGCTACCGCTGCTGGGTAGTGGAGTCCGATTCCAAGGTGCAAGGCATCGCGATGTTGGATCTGCATCCGGAGCCTATTGGCGTTGAAGCAGCCGACGCCGCTCAGACAGCTGAGCTTAAGCGATGCTATATCTACCCAGCCCTTCATGGCACAGGCGCAGCAAGTGCTTTGGTCGAGCAAGCCATTGCCAGCTATCACGGAGCGTTCAGGTTAACAGTTGCTGATCAGAACCTTCGGGCACAGGCGTTCTATAAAAAACATGGTTTTGTCGTGGTGGGTGAAACGCAATTTTTATGTGGAACTGACGTACACCGAGACCTGGTAATGCTACGCCTACCGCCCAAGCAATAGTCTATAGTCGCGCCATTCGATCGTTTGCTCCCAACGCAATCCCGACGAGGGCATAATGACATTTCTACTTAGCCGCCATAGCGACATCTCTACTTAGCCTTGACAAATGAACATGGGGACCCGTGCGAGTCTCAATTCGCACGACGTGCCGCCTATGTGTCGTTTCGACAGCATGTCCAACGACTGCGCGTGAGAACCATCGATCAGGTCGCCGATGGGGTAAAACATATCGAGCGGCTGATGCCTGCAAATCTCTCAGAAATCCTGGCAAGTTGCTGGGATGGTTCAGTGACGTGCCATGCAGCAACCCCAAGATGGCCCAACTGCAGGCAGCGAAACTCATTTCGCAGGGAAATCTCTGGCGTCTTGCTTCTCAGGGTATATTCGCCGCCCAGCAGTCTCTGCTTGATCGCCCGATAGCCCAGCTCAATTTCCCAGCGTTGACTGGAAAGGTCGACGATCTCCCCACCCGGAAAGCGCAGCGGGTCGACCATCGAAGTCAGTACGCTTACCATTTTTCCCTTGATCATCTTGCGCAACAACCGCGCTCGCATTTCGAGCGGACGACAGGTGGTATGTGGTCGGTAAATACATAGCGGCCATACTGTAAGCCCGAGTAGGCGGGTCTTTGGGCTGACGCCCGGCGATATCGTCAGGGCGTCAGATCCATACAGCCGTTCGATCAGGCTGCCGGCTTCAGAATGACCTTTGTCCAACCCTCATCTCGCGCATCGAAATGCTTGTACGCATCGGGCCCTTCCGCCAATTTCAGGCTGTGAGAGATGATCTGCGAAGGCTTGGCGCGGTCGTGCTGGATCAGCTCCGCGAGCCTGCGGTTATAGGCTTTGACGTTGGCTTGCCCGGTGCGTATCTGCTGGCCCTTGAACCAGAACGCGCCGAAATCGAAGGCCATTTTACCTTCCTTCGCCAGTTCATTTTTCGCGCCCGGATCCTGAGGAACAAACACCCCGACGACGCCGATGCCACCCGTGGCCTTGGTGGAAGCTACCAGGTTGTTCATCGTCAGGTGATTGACCTCATGGCCGTGTTTGTCACAGCACTGGTACCCCACACACTCACAACCTCGATCAGTGCCTTTGCCGTGAGTCAGGTTGAGGATCTGATCAACCGCCTCTTTCTCCAGCGAGTTGATTGGCGTGGCCCCCATCTGCGCGGCCAATTTCAATCGATCCGGATGGTTGTCGACCACGAACACTTGCGAGGCGCCTTTGATCATCGCGGCATGAGCTGCCATCAGGCCCACTGGCCCTGCACCGTAAATGGCGATGCTTTCACCCGGCATCAGGCCAGCCAGTTCAGTGGCATGCCATCCGGTGGGGAATATGTCTGACAGCATGACGTAGTCGTTTTCTTTCTCTTGCGCATCCTCTGGCAGCACCAGGCAATTGAAGTCCGCATATGGCACACGCAGCAGTTCTGCTTGACCACCCTGGTATGAGCCCATATCGGCAAACCCGTAAGCAGCACCAGCACTGCCGGGGTTGGCCGTGAGGCAGAAACCGGTCAAACCTTTTTCACAGTTTTCGCAGAAACCGCAGCCGATATTAAATGGCAAACAGACGCGATCACCTACCTTGATGCGATCTACGCCGGCGCCGACTTCGATGACTTCTCCGAGGTTCTCGTGACCGAAAACACGTCCCGTCTCCATCGAGGTGCGGCCCTCGTACATATGCAGGTCAGAGCCGCAGATATTGGTAGTGGTGATGCGCACTACGGCGTCGGTAGGTTTTTCGATCTTGGCGTCTGGGACATTTTGCACGCTGACGTCGCGTGGCCCGTTGTAAACGATGGCCTTCATTAGACTCTCCTGTTCAAGCGACGATGAGGGGGGGTCGTCTGCTTACAGGACATCTGTCTAGTTCTACGAACGTATGTTCCACAAATCGAGCTATGACCAGACGAGTGGTGATGCCGTCGCCCGCGCGTGGCGGCCCTTGAATTTGCAGCTCGTGACGAAATTAGACAGTTGAACGCCATAGGAGCAATATGGCTACGACACCCCTGTCAATCAGCGCCTCACGTCCCTCATGAGCGCCCTGATGCACTGGCCAATTACCGCTCGCGCAACGTTGGCTGCCGTCCCCACCACGCTGTGCACCAGACCTGACTCGGCATCCGCGCCGATGTGAGCCTTCATGCCGAAGTAATACTGATTGCCCTTCTTGGTCTGGTGCATTTCCGGGTCACGCTTACCGTCCTTGTTCTTGGTCGAACTCGGCGCATGGATCAGCGTGGCAACGACGATGGTGCCCTGGCGCAGCGACAGGCCCCGATCGCCCAGGTAACCATTGATCACCGCCAGAATCCCGGCCGCCAACTCGTGCTTCTCCAGCAGGCGACGGAAATTGAGGATGGTGGTTTCGTCGGGAATACGCTCTAGGTTCAGCCCGGCAAACTGGCGCAAGATTGTGGTCTCGT